>Ga0209023_10001257_pt1 | contig 34653 bp, 25 predicted proteins | sample LakOneMetagenome_FD_187468 | JGI IMG/M metagenome (GOLD analysis project Ga0209023, IMG submission 187468) | Freshwater and sediment microbial communities from Lake Erie, Canada (SPAdes) (version 2) | ecosystem: Environmental > Aquatic > Freshwater > Lentic | place: Lake Erie, Canada...
ATTGGAAATATCAAGGCTGGCATAGGCCATTTTGGGTGAAACACGAATGGTTGTATCGATTGAGATATCTATATTTTTTATTTTAAGTCCAACTGATCTTGCCTGTGCACCGGCACCTGCTTTTATTTCACTGATCGTTTTTGATGCCTGCAATGCTTCGCCTGGTTTTGAAATGGTAACAGGAAATTCAAGCCTCAACTGGTTCTTTCCCTTCAGATCATAATAACGCAGCTTGATGATGCAGCCCGGTTCTGTTTTCAGCAGTTCGGGTTTCAATATAATTTTTACCACAGCATCTTTAAATGCAGCAGCAGGAAAACCTTTCGCTTCATTTTCTTTAAATACATTCGGGACCTTTCCAAGCAATACACCTTTCAAGGAAACAATATTCATTTCAACAGCGGCAAAAACAGTTTTTGTGTTGTCTTCTGTAAACCCGGCAGGTGACAGCAGGTGTATCTCAAATTCTTTATTAAGCGGGATACGGTTCCCTGCAAGTGTTGCCCCATCAACCCTTGCATCAATACTCTTTGCCGAGATGCCTTCATTGAAAAAAAGAATACCTGTTAATAGCAATACGCCTTTACTTTGTGCAAAGCCGGTATTCAGTAAGCAAAACAGGCTGATCAATAAAAAGCATGAACGTTTGAGCATGGGGGTTATGATTTTTATAAAGATAATATTTCGCCCAGTAAAAATAACTTGAAGTTTATTCTGCCATTTGCTTACGCAGGTTGAGTAAACCAAAGCGCATTGTTTCCAGGGCACTTGTTATACTGCACTTCATAAGATCGGCAATTTCTTTAAAAGTCAATCCTGCATAATGATTTAAAGTAATTACTTCTCGTTGCTGTTCGGGCAGCATTTCTATCATGTTCCTTATTTTATCATGGCTTTCATATGTACTGATACTATGTGCAACAACAGGTGATGCAACATTGAAGGCTTCTGTATTGTATGAGACAATATTTTCATTCACTGTTGACTGTGTTATTTTTCTTGAATGTTCCAGGCACATGTGATGCGCTATTCCCATTGCCCATTGCAGAAATTTTCCTTCTTCTACCGTTTTGCCTGCCATCATACTATCAATGATCCTGATGAATACTGCCTGGAAAATTTCTTCGGCCTGGTATTTATCCCTTACCAGTAAATAAATGGAAGTATATATCCTGTCTTTGTAAAGCGCTACCAATGTAGCCATGGCATTTGGGTCGCCATTTAAAAAATACTGGATAAGCTGTTCATCAGCTGTTTGAGTCTGGTTTTTCATAGGTGTGTTTTATGTAGGACTTATTATTTGCAACCGGATATTAACCTGGTTATAACTCAGTTTTATATCATTTGTTGTGTAACCCGGTTACAATTTCTTCACTAAGTAAAACAATTGTTTTGTTATTGAAAAATCTCTTTCAATTTGTAGTTTTTTTATGACCGGGCATGCAAAACATTTGCGACAAACACCTGAATATTTGCTCTACAAAAAAAAATATAAAAACCATAAAAACCGGTTTTAACCTTTATATTAGAACTTTCATTGCTATCTGTAACAGGTAGCAATGATGCTGAAACATATTTTAATATTATGAACAGGCATTTACTTTTATTTCTTCTTTTCTTTTCACAGCTAAGTTCATTTGCCCAAAAGCCAAAGGCCGACAGCCTTATTCAATTACTGGATAAAGAAAAAAAAGATTCAAATAAGGTTACGCTGATGTGGAGGATCGCCGATGCAAGCAGCATCTATGATCCGGAGAATGCATTGAAACTTTCCACAGATGCTTTGTTCCTTGCCAGGAAAATAAAATATGAAGAAGGACAATCAAGGGCACTTGGTGTTACGGCAAACATCTTTGTAAAACTTGGTAATTACCCACGTGCACTTGAATTCAATTTTAAAAAATTACAGCTCGAAGAAAAAAGAAATAATCCCAGGAACCATGCCAGTGTTTTAATGAGCATTGCCGTAGTGTATGTTTACCAGGAAGAATACCGGCTTGCATTAAATTATTATTACAAATCTGATTCGGTCATACAGCAAAATAAGATACGTGAGTTCTATTATAATATTGCCCAGAACCTTGGCGATGTGTATGACAGGTTAAACATTTCCGATTCTGCCTTTCATTATTTTAATAAGGCGTTGGGCATTGCAACTGAACTTAAAAATAACGACCTCATCGGTGCGTCCATGGTTGGCATGGGGCACACTTATCTTAAACAGGGGCTTTATCCTTCAGCATTATCCAATTATAAGAACAGTATCGATTTTTTACAACAGGCAAATGATGATGACCTGCTTTGTGAAGCAACCCTTGGGCTTGCCACTTTATACCGGAAACTTGATAAAAATGATTCAGCAGTTTACTTTGCCAATACTTCAAGGGCCATAGCAGAAAAAGATGGCTTTTTGCCTAGGAACCTTGATGCCGTTAAATTTTTATCTGAGCAATACAAACAGGAAAAAAATATTGACAGTGCATTTCATTACCTGAATTATGTGAAAGTGCTGAATGATTCCATCAACAGCAAAGACAGGATCAGGGAGTCGCAGATATTATCCAGTAATGAACAACTGCGCCAACTTGAGATAGAAGAAAATAAAAGAGTTGCAGCAAGGGAAAGATTCCAGCAATTGCAGTTGCTTTTTATCGGGATCTTTATCCCCGGATTTTTCATGCTTACCCTTTTAATGAGCCGGATAAAAATCCATATCCGTGTCATCAAATTACTCGGTATCATTTCACTGCTGATATTATTCGAATACCTCACACTCCTGCTCCACCCCTATGTAGCTTCCATAACACATCACACACCTGTGTACGAGATGTTCATTTTCGTTTCACTTGCAGCCATATTGATACCTGCCCATCACCGCATCGAGCATTGGCTGATCCAGCACCTTACGCACAACAGGTCTGGCATTCCTGATAGCAGGATCAGGCTGAAAACGGTAAGGATTAAAAAGAAATATTAAGCGGCTTATGGATGAGCCGGCTGGTTTGTAGGAACAATCGGCCTTTTTGATGTATCATCTGTAAGCGTTGAAGTTGAATCCTTTTTAACTGCGGGTGCAGTTTCTTCAACCATTTTTTGCGTAGTGGTTGTATCTGCTTTTGCATCAGACTTTGTATCTGTGCTGTTATTGCAACTGATCGCTGCCGCTGATACAAACATAATTCCACCAAGGATAAATTGTAATGAAGTTTTTGTTTTGGTCATTGCTAAAAGTTTAGGGTATAATGATACTTTTATTATTTGATATATTCAAATAATTTTATAAGAAAAAATCATATATGTGTACTACCACAGCCCAATAAAATGTAGCTTTAATAGCATTAAAAGACCAGGAGCATGAAATACTTTATCAGTATCATACTATTTTTTTCCATCAGTTTTAATGTTCATTCCCAATCAATTTATCATTTGGAATACAGTTTTCAGAATGCGGTTGACAGCATACATTACAATGCTTTTTTTGTACGGCATAGCGACGGTACCGGTTTTGTAAGAATAAACTACAGTTCCCCGGCCAGCCATGAAACTATACTGGTTGAAATGAAGATACGTGAGCAGGAGATCATGGATGCATCCGGAAATATTGATACCAATAAAATCATTTATAAAACTTCATCGCCAGTTTATCTGAAAGGGAACGAAAATAGACAGGTACTCTTACCAGTGTTCTGGTTTAGCAGGGACAGTTCCGGTTTTTTTGAACCTTCTGTTGTTTCACTTTCGGAAGATGCAGCAGCCGGCAGCCAGGGAATATTTTTTACCAAAGAATTCATTCCTGCATCTGCTGATCTGAATAAAGACCTTGTAGCAGTTTTTTTTAGTAAAGAAGATCCTTTCTATATTAATTTTTCCGGGATAACAACAAGAGGATCGAATAACGCCGGTATTAAAATGTACTTACTCATTGTTGCCAATACGAATGATTCAACCATTGGCCCTTCCTGTAACCGGGATATGAACCGCATGCTGGATGCATTCCAGGGCGTGGCAGATTTTATCGGAGTTACAATGCCAGCTCCTAAAACCATTTACGGTAATGATTATTCGCTAAAAAATATCAGGAAAGCAATTGATGATATCAAACCTACTGCTGATGATATCGTAGTGTTTTATTATTCAGGGCACGGTTTCAGAAAAGATGCTACGTCCAATGGCCAGCCGATACCATATCAGAAAAGCAGGTATCCATTTCTGGACTTCCGTGCAAAGCCTTCGGAAGATTACAATACCCTTTCGATGAATGTTGAAGAGATATATTATATCCTGAAAAACAAAAAAGCCAGGTTTACATTGGTACTGAGCGACTGCTGTAATAATATTCCCGGCACAACTAACAGGCAGGGAAGGGCTGTATATGGCGCTCCCCGAGGGGCTGCACTCGATTGGAGTGAAGACAATATCAGTTCGCTTTTTCTTAATCCAAAAAGAATGTCGGTGCTGGCAACCGCAGCCGATATCGGGCAACTGGCAACAGGCTCGAATAGTTTCGGCGGATTTTTTTCCTACTTCTTCAAAACATCCATGGAAACATATTTCAGTGTATTCAAAAATAATGTGAGCTGGGATATGGTTATCAATGAGGCTAAGGAACAGACCGGGAACAGGGTGGCCCAGACTTTCTGCAGCATGCCGCATATTGAACAAAACAGGTGCAGGCAAAACCCGTTCTATAAAATAACGGTTTCGTCTCAACGCGGAAATTGATTAACGATAATTTATTATTTCATATTCCTGCTTTCAATAGCGGCTATTTTTGCAAGCCTTCGTTTGTGCCTTTCTTCCTGTGTAAATGATGCAGCGAGGAAACTGAATATTATCTCACGGGCTGTTTCAATGCCGATAACACGCTGGCCGATACACAACACATTCACATCATCGTGTTCAACACATTGATGTGCCGAATAATGATCATGGCAAACGCCGGCACGGATCCCTTTGAATTTATTCGCCGCAACAGAAACGCCTACCCCGCTTCCACAGATAAGTATTCCCCTTTCAGCTTTTTTTTCCAGGATGCAACCGGCAACAGCTTCGGCAAAATCGGGATAATCACTTGCTTCAGTTGTAAATGCACCAAGGTCTGTAACAATGTAACCCTTGTTCCGGATATCTGTAAGCAGAATATTCTTGTATTCAAAACCACCATGGTCTGATGCAATTGCTATTATCATAACTGTTTTTTTATAAAGTTACCCGGTTCTTTAATATGATGCTTCTAAAAGGTTACCTTACCTGCTTAACCTTAACAATGAACAATCCCTTTGATCTTTTGATCGATAGTTACCTGGACAATCATATAGGAATTGACAGCAGATTTTTAAATGAAGCTTTATCAAAAGGCCTGCAGGAAAATATCAGGCAGCTACAGAAAGATGATATGATGAACGCAGCAGGCATTGGTAATGATGATATAAAAGATGGATCACAAAAAATGCGAAGTGATAAGATATACTGGCTCGATAAAAAACATGATAATATGTATGAACAGGAATTCTTATCGCAAATAGAGCATTTCATCCTGCACCTGAATGAAACATGTTATACTGGTATCAATGGCTACGAATTTCATTATGCCGTTTATGAAGAAGGAAGTTTTTACAAACGTCACAAAGACCAGTTTAAAAATGACAATAACAGGAAATACTCACTTATAAGTTACCTGAATGACAACTGGCAGGAAGAAGATGGCGGCCAGTTATTGGTTTACCAGGATGATATTGTACAAAAGATATTGCCACAATCGCAGACTTCTGTTTTTTTTAAATCAGATGAGCTGGAGCATGAAGTAACAAAAGCAAACCGTTCAAGGATGAGTGTTACAGGCTGGTTGAAGCGGATATGAAATACTAAACAACAAACAGGGAATGCTGAATATCGAAATGTATAGTTCCGATCTGCATTCAGCATTCCCTGTTCCTTGTTCGATATTATTTTTAATTCACTGGCATAATGCTTACTGCACATCCTCCTCCCCTTGCCAGTTTAAGTTTCAGTATTGTCTTATTATCTACCACTTGTTTTGTGATCTTATATGCTGCAGGATTTTTTTCATAATCGGCATCATCAGCGTCTGCATAAATAACGGCATTGTATTTCTTACCTGCATCAAGGAAACTCAGATTCACAGTTGCAGTCCTTGCATTTTCATTTGTGATCGCACCAACAAACCATTTACTGGTCCCCTTCGCTTTTCTTGCTTCTGTTATGTATTCACCTGGTTCTGCTTCCAAATATTTACTGTCATCCCAGTCAACGGCAACATCTTTAATGAACTGGAATGCATCCATTTTCTTTTCATAACTCTCAGGAAGATCAGCTGCCATTTGTAAAGGGCTGCAGATGGTAACATACAATGCCAGTTGTTTTGCCAGCGTGGTATGTATTGTTTCTTTTTTATTCTTATCCCAGTAATTCAGTTCCAGTTGAAAAATTCCCGGTGTATAATCCATCGGTCCGCCCATGAACCTTGTAAAAGGAAATATGGTTTCATGGCGGGGCTTATTTCCATCACTCCAGGCATTGAATTCCATTCCTCTTGCGGCTTCACAGGCCAGCCAGTTAGGATATGTACGGGATAAACCGGTTGGGCGTACTGGTTCGTGTGCATCCAGCATGATCTGATAAGAAGCAGTTTTTTGTGCTACCCTTATATAATGATTCACCATCCACTGGCCGTCATGATGTTCGCCACGTGGAATGATATGTCCTACATAACCTGTTTTTACAGCATCATAGCCATTCTCTTTCATAAAACGATAAGCCGTATCCATCTGCCTTTCATAATTGGTAACAGATGCAGATGTTTCATGGTGCATGATCAGTTTTATATTTTTTGAAGCAGCATAACGGTGCAGTTCTTTTACATCAAAATCAGGATATGGTGTTACGAAATCAAATACATTTTCCTTGTATTGGCCAAACCAGTCTTCCCATCCTGTATTCCATCCTTCAACCAATACGGCATCAAAGCCGTTCTTTGCAGCAAAGTCAATATAACGTTTTACATTAGCCGTAGTTGCGCCATGCTTGCCGGTAGGCTTAAGTGCACTGGGGTCAAATGTAGTAGCATTCTGGCTTCCGGCATAATCCCATGTTGCTTTTCCTACATGCATTTCCCACCACACACCAACATACTTGGTAGGTTTAATCCAGCTTGGATCTTTAATGACTGATGGCTCATTCAGATTTAAGATCGTATGAGATGCAAGGATATCAGTTGCTTTATCAGAAACAATGATCGTGCGCCACGGCGTTTTAGCAGGTGTCTGCAAATATGCTTTATTGCCCAATGCATCAGGAACTAGTTTTGAGGACAATGTAAAGGAGGGTCTATCAATATGAAGGTTCATCGCCGGATAATTCACCAGGGCAGCTTCATGTATATTGATGTACAATCCATCCTGTGATTTAAGCATCAGCGGTGTTTGCACTGCGTATTTATCAAAATACTGGTGCGCAAAAATACTGGCAGCATATTTAGGGTCTTCTGCATCTACATCATCAAGATTGGAAACATTGGGGCTGAATTCATTGCTGTCATAATCTCCCGGTATCCAGAAAGCCTTGTGATTGCCTGTGAGGTGAAATTCTGTTTTTTCATCCGACACAATAAAATGCTGCATATTATTCTGAACCGGGAATTCGTACCTAAACCCAACACCATCATCAAATACTTTGAATACAATGTTGAACTGAATGGCTTTATCGCCTTTATGTTCCAGTACAACAGTGAGTTTATTATGATTATCGCGTATCTCGTTTACATCACCCCAAACCGGTTTCCAGGTTGTATTGGAACTGCCCTGCTCTTTCGAAACAATAGTAAGATTTTTTGCAAGGGAAGGAAGCGCTGTATCCCGCATGGTTTCTTTTACTTCAAGCCCCATGGCCGATGGAAGCATCACAGGCCTTGTCTTGTATGTTACTTCATACATCGGCGTTCCGTTCTCATTCAGCCAGAAGTTGAGCACAATATTTTTGTCAGGAGAAGTAACGGTTGCCTTTTCCTGTGCAAAACCAATTACAGTTACAAATACTGCCAGTGAAGCAGCAAGCAATTTTTTAAATAGCATTGAGTGATTTTTTAGAAAGTAAATTTATTGATTATCGTGTAAAGATTACACATTTAGGAAAAAGAAATAAGGAATAAGAAATGTAAAATGAGAAACCGGAATAACTAAAGTCCCCTGCCACCTGAAAGAAAACTGTAAACTCCTGGCATCAGTGTACGAAGCAGTGCTCCTTTGACAATGGCTATTGCAATCAGGCAAAGAGGCAATAAAATAAATGTAATGATCCTGTATGCATACCAATGATCTGCATACATAAAAACAGCCTTTGTTGCGTAAACCACCAGTGGAGCATGGATCACATAGATCATGAAGGAAAAAGCGGAGAGCCATACGAACCATTTTTTTCCCATAAAAAATCTTACCATCGCATTACAGCCAAACCAAGCAAAGATGAGCCCGCTTATCACCACTGTTTTGTGCAATATGGTAAGCACCAGTTGTATGCCGGTAAAGTTTGCTTCAAAAGCCAGCAATGTTTTAATTACCGATAAACTGATGAAGATGATAAACCAGGACTTCAGATTCAGCCACTTGTTAGCCTTGTCAATATCGAAATTCGTTTTCTGCATCCAGATGCCAAGAGAGAAAAATAAAAGCCCCTCGCCTTCTATAATGATGAATCCTGCAGTGGCGAACCACATCAGGAAAGCGATCGAAAAAAATATCCATTTGCCAACCCTGTGCATGATGCAGAAACGAATAGCAGGATATGCAAGGTTGTAAATAAATAATACCCGTATAAACCAAAGCTGGTATGAGACGGGGAAAAATATCCATCTTGCCAGCACTTCATACCAGTGATGCTGGTGTAATAATACCCTGCTGTCATCCAGCTGTACCATATGCGTTGCAGCCACAACGTTACTTCCGTAACTAAACATTTCCAGTACATAAGTAAGCAGCAAACCTGCAGCACTCCATATCAGATAAGGATATAACAATGTTTTGACCCGTTTGCGTGTCCTTTCTTTATAAGGTTTATGATCACTCATGGCAAACAGGTAACCTGAAATGATAAACAACATCGGGATGCGAAAGCGGAATAAACCATTGGCAAGCCAGTATTCGGTGAACCCGGTAACCGTTAATGGTTCATGCGGAAGCGTCCATGGCTGCAAATAACTTTCATTCAGGTTATAGGCATGCACAAACACCAATAATACCATTGATATGAATGCCCAGAACCTGAATTTTTGTGAATTGAATGCTGATAACATGTACGTACAATTATTATATCAGGCAGATAAATACTTACTGGATCTTTGTCACTTCCGAACGGTAACTTCCGTTTGTAACTGATGATGTTGCTTCCTGTGTGTATGAACCATTGCTTTTGCTGGCAACGATCTTAACTGTTATCATCATATCGGAAGGAAAAGGGACTTTATTCTCGTTGCGTATCACTTTATCCAACGTAAGCGTATAACTGCAATCACTTTGCCAGTTGATCTTAAACCTTACAACAGCTTTTAATACTTCCATGGATTCTGTCTGGTAACCACCCTTTCTTTCTGCAATGATCACACCTCCTGCCCGGGAATCATTGATACGGAATTTACCTTCTTTGAAAGCATAACAATCCACCTGTTGTGAAAAAACGGTAACAGTTAAACAGGAAAATAAAATAAGTATGATAACTTTTGGAAGCATCAGATTGTTTATGTTATAAATCTAACATTTAAAAATGATACAAATAAGAAAGAAAAAATAAGAAATGAGAAATAAGGAAGTAATCCTGAATTTAAAGTTCTCACCTACTTTCTGATTTCTTATTTAAAATTCCTTATTTCTTATTTAATGGAAGATCTATCAAACATTGTACTGAGCATTTTGTATAACTCCGGGTGCTTGTCTTCCAGTAATTCCGGGCGCTCAAAAAAATACTCCGCAACAACGGCAAAAAATTCGGCTTTGTTCATCAATGCATAGGGATTTATATCCGACTTCCCCTTGGCTATAACCTGCATCTGTTCATACACAAGGTTTAACCAGGGCAATGTATATTGCTGATCAAGTAATATTGTTGGTATCCCATCAGTTTCACCGTCGGATTTATCTATCAGGTGCACAAATTCATGAATGGCTGTATTGCTTTTGTCGGTCTTATTATCAAAACCAAGCTCCAGTGCATGCTTGGATAAAAGCATCTTTCCTTCCATAGCACCCGTGCCAACCATGCCAAGTATATTCCTGTCGGCATTTCCGGTAGTCTCAAAATTCATGTTGATCGAATCAGAATACAACAACACTTCCTGCAGGTTATAATATTTCCATTGTTTAAAATAGAATATCGGTATCACCGCTGCCGCAGCAATGAGTATCCTGTCCTTTTCCTCCACCGTTGTATCTACTCCGGTAATCTTTATTGCTTCCAGGAATTCTTTTACATCATTTTCAAATTGTTTTTTTTCTTCAGCATTCAATTTTGAATAGAACAACACATTTTGTTCAAGTAATGCAGTGTTAACAATTACCGGTGAGCTATTTGCTGCCTTCATTCCTTTTTTAGACGTAAGAAAGTAATATGCAAAGATAGCTATTGCGGTGAGCAGAAGAAAAGGGATCATTGGCAATGTTTATTATTATCAATCGCAAACATACGTTTTTGAATAACCCTTTTGTAATTTTACATTGCGGCCGGGGTTTATACAATGTAAATTTCCGACCATATATCTCTTAAATATTGCCGTTGTTGTAATTTACTTTTGTGTGTAAAACATCAAGCCCTATTATTGATCATGAAAAAGAACTGCCTGCTTATCTTTTGTTACGTTTTTGCATTCATTACTGCAAAAAGTGATCCTGCTGATACCACTTCCATTCCTAAAAAAGCATACCATACAAACCGTTTAACAGGCGCTCCTATTGTACTGGACGGAATTCCTTCCGAAGAAGCCTGGAATGCAGTTGAATGGGCAGGCAATTTTACACAATGGCAGCCCAATGGGGGCAATGCGCCTTCCCAGCCAACGAGATTTAAAATACTATACGATGATAAATTTCTGTATGTAGCTTATAACTGCCTTGATGCAGCCCCGGATTCCATCATCAAAAGAATGGGCAGGCGTGATGATTTCCCCGGTGATTTTGTTGAAATAAATATCGACAGTTATCACGATCACAGAACGGCTTTCTCTTTCACACTTTCAGTATCGGGAGTAAGAGGCGATGAGTTTGTTTCCAATGACGGTAATAACTGGGATGATAGCTGGAACCCGATATGGTATGCAAAAACGCATGTCAATAAAGATGGCTGGACTGGCGAGATAAAGATTCCTTTAAGCCAACTGCGTTATGGGAATGAAACTGATAAAGTGTGGGGCATCCAGGTAACCAGGCGCCTGTTCCGCAAGGAAGAACGTTCCTGCTGGCAATACATTCCTCAAAACTCCGGTGTATGGGTGAGTGCTTTTGGTGAATTAACGGGATTAAAAAATATACCTTTTCACCGGCAGGTTGAACTGGCTCCGTATGTAACGGCACAGGTTGATGCCTTTAAAAAAGAAAAAGGCAATCCTTTTAAAGATGGGTTTGATGCAAAACTTACAGCAGGTGTTGATGGTAAAGTAGCCGTTACCAATGACCTGATACTTGATTTCACCGTTAACCCCGATTTCGGCCAGGTTGAAGCAGACCCATCACAGGTACGCATAGACGGTTTCCAGAGCTTCTTTGATGAAAAGCGGCCATTCTTTATCGAAAGCAGGAATATTTTTGAGTACCAGCTTACCGGATCGGAAGCAGGCGGCGATTATGATTCAGACCTGCTTTTTTATTCAAGGCGCATTGGCAGTTCTCCTCATGGATATCCCAATACACTCCCGGGTGAATATGTAAAATACCCTGAGAACACCAGCATTTTAGGCGCTGCCAAATTCAGCGGTAAAACAAAAAATGGATGGAGCATCGGTATTATGGATGCCGCCACTGAACGGGAAAGGGCCACCATCGACAGCAGTGGTAAAAGATGGAAAGAACTGGTGGAACCATTCAGCAATTATTTTGTTGGCAGGGTTCAGAAAGATATAAACGGCGGTAATACGATCATCGGCGGAATATTCACTGCCGTTAACCGTGAACATGGCCTGGATGATTTCCTGCATCGCAGCGCTTATTCCGGCGGACTGGATTTTTTGCATTACTGGAGGAAAAGGACCTGGTACATCCGTGGCAATGTTGTTTACAGCAAAGTGAACGGAACAAAGGATGCCATCCTGAATACCCAGACTTCTTTTGAACACTTTTTTCAGCGCCCGGGTGCCAAAGAATTGACCCTCGACCCCAACCGTACTTCATTGACAGGTACCGGCGGTACCATACGTTTTGGTAAGATCGGTGGCAGAGGCGGCAGGCTTGGGCAGGTATTTAAATTTGAAACAGGAGTAACATTGCGTTCTCCCCAACTTGAATTAAATGACATAGGGTTCATGCTAACTTCCAATGAGATAAACCATTTTACCTGGGCAGGCCTGCATTTTCAAAAGCCTTTTTCATTTTTCCGCAATGCACGTTTGAATTATAATCACTGGTTGCGGTGGGATTACTCCGGGCAATTACTTTATCAACAGGTCAATTTCAATACGAATGCAACTTTTAGCAATAACTGGCAAAGCGGCAGTGGCGTAACATGGAACCCTTACGATGTTTCCAATACTGCGTTACGTGGCGCCGGTTCATTAAGAAGGCCCGACGGTATTGGCTGGAATTATTTCCTTACCAGTGATTACAGGAAAAAAATATATGCAAGCCTCAACCTTTTCAAATTCTGGGGATTTCACAATACCCTTAATTTTAAAAGTGCGCAGCTCACTGTTTACTGGGTACCAATAAATGCCCTGAGCATCAATCTCAGTGCTTCTTATAATTATAATTGGCGAAGGCAGGACCAGTTTGTAAGCAATGTTTCATATAATAATTCAAACCGCACTATTGTTGCCGAAGTGAAACAGAATACACTGCGTTTTACCGGAAGGGTGAGTTATAATATTACACCCGATCTTACGATACAATATTACGGACAGCCCTTTATCACCAGGCCGCTCTATTCCAATTTTGGATATATCAACGAAGCCCTGTCAAAGGATTACAAGAAAAGGGTTACACACTATGGTCCGGGCCTGGTGTGGCTTAACAGTGCCGGCAATGAATATTATGTGGATGAAAATAATGACGGGTTTACAGATTACAGGTTCGATAAACCGGATTTTAATTTTGTGCAGTTCCGTTCCAATTTAATTTTAAGATGGGAATACAGGCCAGGCTCTGAATTTTATTTTGTATGGTCTGATGGCAATACCGCCAATGATGCATTCAATGATATTGATACACCCATATTCAAAAGCCTTTTTGACAACGCATTCAGCGGCGGAAATGCCCGAAACAGCTTCCTGGTGAAGTTTACATACCGGTTTTTGAAGTAATTAAATATTACCATAGATCCCAGTCAACCGCAATAGCTTCCTGTCTTGAAGTAGGTTTTTGCATTCCATGTGTAAGTGCTGTTACCCTCGCTTCTACTATCTTTTTTAGTTCACTTATTTTCATGGCAGGATACTTATCCATGGCTTCCATCACACAATATGTGAATACTCCATTTTTCAGATCTCCTTTTTCAAGTGCAAATTCAGTTCCAGCGGCAGCAGATATGATAGTGGCTCCGGTACTTTTACCAACATTCACGAAAAGGCTTTGCATTAATTCAAAGCTGTTCTTTAAACCCAATTTGTTATTCCCATCAGATGTATTTGTAAGGATCACTCCTTTTGAAACTACATGGTTTGAGTCCTGAGTGGTATTACTTATTGCTGCCTGGTAGAATTCGTCTTTATCAATTTCCCCGCTATGACATGCATCGATCAGCATCAGTTTTTTCCTTGCCGGAATACTATCAAGTAAATTTTCCAGTTCTTCATAAGGTAATCCGTTATCCCGCGGGTCGGAAAAATTCACAGAATAGGTAGACAGATAATAATCATACGTTCTACTAAGGATCCCATGGCCGGAATATGAAACAATGACTTTATCATTAACATTTGAATGTAGTAGTTTTTCTTTAAGGGCTTTTACTTCACTAACCGAAACATTTTTATTAAAAAGTGTATCTACAATAAGGTCATTCCCGTATTTTATTTTAAATTTTTCAACAAGATCACGGATATCCTTTGTACTGTAGTGCAGGTCATAAACGGAATCTTCAAATTCATTAATACCAATACCGATAAAATAAGTCTTTTCTTTTGGTTTGTTCAGTGGAATATAATTCACCAATAAAGGTATACGGTAACTCTCTGTTCCGTTTACATTCGTTACAGAAGTTTCTATACGATTCTCTCCCTGTGATAGTTGAATGCTCATGGTCTCGTCCAGTCTATTCGAATTCCTTTTACTGATATTGATACCACGTTGCCCATACACAGGCACTTCATTCACCCAAACATTATAACGGTCAAGATTATTCGAATTGTCAATTCCTTGTATATGAAGTGCCAAAATTTCATTCTGAACATCACCGGCAATAATATCCCTGTCAGCGAAATCAGCTTCAGGCACACTGTACCCTTCCTGAAAAGACGTCGTATCGATGCCAAGTTTTTTAATGCGTTTATGATAGGCATTCCTGTATGCACTGATCATTGCAGTATCGGTATTGTCAATTGTTTCAAGTACCTTATCTGGACGGTTATATTTAATATCCAGCTGTTCAAAACTTATTGACTTAATATCTTTGGTTACATAATGTAATAATTTGGAGGCTTGAGGAGTACAATGATAATAACCTGTTGGAAGCTGAATAAAATAATCCGAACTGTCCAATGCAAAAAAAGTACAGATACAATTCCCTGTTTTAGTTTCCCATTTCTTGATGGTATTGTCCGCAGAAATAGTAACAATATATTTTCCACCCTCTGGATCTTCCTTACATGCAGGACTGAATATCCCTTTAAAAACATCATTGGTATGCCCGATCAACTCTAATGGGCGATGTTGCTTTTTCACATCAAATACATAAGCTTCGAATTCCTCGTTAAAAATATAGGTAATAATTGCTTTTTTGCCGTTGGGACTTAGAGCTATGGAAGACTGTAATCCTGTTGAATGTAAACCCGGCGGAAGCGCATAAAGTGGCTTCCCTTTTTTGGCATCCCAAATCCTGATGCTGTCTGTAAAACTAGATGTAATAATATATTTTCCAACAGAAGCGAAATGAATGCTGTTTATATCGGGGGAGTTCAGGCTGCATAAAAGTTTACCGGTTTCTGTGAACCATATCTTAGCACCTTTTTCTTCAGTCAATGTTACAATAAAATTTCCCCCATTGGGATCATTTGCACAGGCGGGACTAAATTCGAACGAAGTTATTGAATCGTTTTCCAGTGGCAATTTTGATATGAGTTTTCCTGTTCCCACATCCCATACTAAAACTATTTTACCTGATGGGCAGGTAATGAATTTTTTCAGGTCTGGACTAAAAGCAATAACCGGATAATCAGTTCTCAGTCCTGAAAATTCTTCCAGTGCTTTTCCATTATCCGTTTCGAAAGCATGAATTTTTCCGGCTTCGGTCACTATTACCAGTTTTTTCCCATCAAGGCTGCATTGAAAATATGTTATCGGAGTATCATCATCCTGGCTGGTATAATTTAAAACCGACAGTAAATTCCCATTTTCAGCATTCCATACTTTTATTGAATTATCATATGAAACTGAAAAGATCTTTTTACCATCGGGGCTATATTGAATGTCTTTATTTCCATTGGTATGGCCTTTCAACTTTACCAGCAACTTTCCTGTTTTGGCGTCCAGTATCCTCGCTGAAAAATCCTGACCTATTGTAATTATCTTTTTTCCATCGTAGCTAAATTCAACCAGGCTGGCCTTGTCATTTAGTTTCATCAATAGGTTTCCCGAACTTCCATTCCATAATTTTACAACGCTATCGGTAGAGATCGTAACGATTGTTTTACCGCCTGATGGATCATCGGCAGAGAAAGAGGAAAGAATGATGTCCATTACATCTGCAGTATTCCCTTTCAGGCTCTTAAGAATACTATCACTTTTTTCATTTTTTTTGCTGCTGTTACCATTAACTGAATTATTAAAAAAATTTGTTGTGCAAATTCTAAACTCAGGTAAGTGCAGATCATTTGTATTTCCTTTATATTCTTTTATGACAGTTGCCTTGTCCAGGTCAATAATTTTCATTCCTTTATCTGAGTAAACAGCTATTTGTTTTCCATCCTGGCTAAATTGAGCTGAAACAGGAAAGTCACCACTTCCTGTTCTTAATATGATCTCAGGGTCAGCTGTTGTTGCATTCCATATATTAACAGAGAAATCATCTGAGCAGGTTACAATATTTTTACCATCCGGACTGAATTGTGCATCATTAAACCCATGGTTATTGCCACCATCATTTATACTAAATAGTGGTAATCCTGAAGCTGCATCCCAGACTATTGCATTATGATCAGCTGATGTAGTAATGACCTTTTTTCCATCTGCACTAAAATGGGCAGTTGTTATAATTGATGTATGCCCGATCGGCAATACCAATCTGGGTTGACCAATACATATATTCAAAAAAAAATAGAATAAAAATGTAAATTGAAATTTGCCCCGCATATTAAAACTTTACAAGAAGGTAATATAAAATATAGAAAATCTTTATGGTATTAGTTTTTAGGGTTTTTTAAAATTGGTAAAGGTTAGGTTCAACTGTCATTTTAAATCCTGATTTCATAAATTATATCCATTAGGATCTACTAAAATATATTTTAATTCAATCAATAATTTAAGTAACTTTAAAACTATGTAGAATTGATTTTTCTATTCATATTCATCATTCCAAAACTTATATACACATGAAAACAGTTTTAAAATATCTGCTTCTCATCATGATAACCGGTTTCACTTTTATTGGTTGTAAAAAAGAACAAAATAATGTAAAATATGTTACACTTGATGTTACACTGGCCAGGGGAACAAATTATAATTTAGACCTTCGCCAATATGGAGATGCTGATGACATTGTAAGCATCACAAAACAGGCTGATGATTATATTACAAGTGAAATTTCCAGGGACGCATCAACATCATGGTATATTTATAAATACAGCACAGCCGCTACACCAAAAGTTTCTTCAACAGGCCATGATACGGTTGTATTAAAAATAACTGAGCCGGGAGGTCGTGGCCGCTGCGGCAAGCATCAATCTGAAACTGATATTACCATTCATTTTACGTTGCAATAATAACTTCATTCAGATTATTAAAATCTGGTTTTTTTGAATATCTTTAATGGAGCAAAGGGTACTATATTCCTTTGTTCCATCTTCCTTTGAACCTTGCTCATCATCCTGCTTAAAGCCCGCTGCATTCCTGTTACCCAATTAACTTAAAAAGATGGCATGTTTATAAAATCTACACTAAGGTTCTTAGTGTTATTAATCATCGTTAACCTGAATTGCATTGCAATAATATCTGCACAGGATAATATCAGGCCATATACACAGGTTTATTCCGAAAATTTAAGAGGCAGTTGCCTGATCTTCGGCAACACAAGCATGCATATCGTGGATGCGGATACAGTGAGCACAACTAAAATGGATGAGACCGGTGACCCACTCAACCCATTTGGCGGACTGGGCTACAGTCAATATGGGAATGATTTTGAGAACATGCAGTTTGCAGATATCGATGTTACCCCTGCCGATTTCCAGGCATTCGGTTTTGGTGCAGGTGGCTGGAAATATCTTGCAGATGGATCAGACCAGGGAGATTCATGGCTTAATTTGAACAACCCTGATCCTTGGCCTGGTGGTACAGCAAGCTTTGGTTACGGCTACGCACAACAGACAACTATTCCTGCAGGAAATATTACTGCTTACTTTTTAAAAACAGTCAGCATTGCAGATCCTGCACTTTTTTCAAATTTTATTCTTACATACAGTTATGATGACGGCATTGTAATTTATGTGAATGGACATGAAGTAGTAAGAGGCAATATGCCAGTGGGAACTATTACAGCCACCACTCCTGCCCTGTCTGCCAACCTCACTGCGAATGAAGTATTTTCAATATCATCTGCTTATTTCAATCATGGAGATAACATCATTGCGATAGAGATACACCAGGATGCCGCAAACAGCAGTAATTGTTATTTTGATATGGCAATGAAAGGCATCGGGAGGTCCACTTATAATTCATCTTCCGCCACGCTCACACTGCCTCCCGGAAACAATACGATCAAATTTGCAAGATTGTACTGGGGCGGAAGAATAGATCACTCAGCAACCGTTACAACACCCGATACACTCCGCAGCATCAGGATCAGGAAAGGCACCACATCTTCTTACACAGATGTAATTGCTCCTGCAAGCAATGTAGATACATTCGCACTCACAGCCGACGAAACGATCTATCAGGCCTATGTTGACGTAACTTCGTTTATACAAGGCAGTGGCCCTGGTATTTATACCGTTGCCGATATACCCGCAACCCCTGGCAACATCGATGGCGGCGGAAAATATGCAGGATGGAGCATTGTGGTTGCATATGAAAACCCATCACTGAATTACAACAGTGTGCGTATTTACGATGGCTATTCACGTGTGTTCAATTCAGGTTTGCCGGCAACACAAACGATCGTACTCTCAGGCCTGAATGTTCCCAATAACCCGATCGCTTCAGATGAAGCAGTGATGTCGACAATGGTTTGGGAAGGTGATGCCAATCTTTCGGGCGATTTCCTGAAACTGAATAACATACCTGTATCTAACCAGGTAAACCCTCCGATGAACTTCTGGAACGGTTCTATATCAAAGAACGGGAATTTTATCAGCGGCACAAAAAACCCGGATCATTACAACCAGATGGGAATTGATATCGATGAAGTGAATGTAGGAACGGGTTACAATATTTTTCCGAATGCCACCACAGCAAGTGTTCAATTTGGCACCGAAGCAGACCAGTATTTTCCAAGCCTTTTTACTTTTTCAATAAGAATGAAGGAACCATCTGTAACATTAGACAAAGTAGTGCATGATGAAAGTAATGACGGGCTTGTTGATGCAAATGAAATGCTTACCTATACATTAAGTGGATCAAACAACGGAAGTGGTATTGCTTATAATTGTTTTGTTCTTGATTCTTTACCCTCCAACGTTAGTTATGTTCCAAACTCCCTGGAAGTAATCAATGCACCGGGTGTTACTGCGGGAATAAAAACAGATGCAGATGATGCTGACAATGCAGTTAAAGGAATAAATGCAGGAAGGGATTATATTAAATTCTTTATTGGCAATAACTGGACTCCCGCTAATGGAGGCGAATTGCCACCTGGAGGAAATTACATCCTGCAATTTAAAGTAAGGGCAGCTGCAATACCGGGAAGTGTAATAAACACTGCCAGGATAACAGCTAACTCACAGGCCGGGGATGTTTTTGTTGATGATGGCACTGCAATCATATCGCCTGCCGGCGGGCCTACCGATGTAAAATTGAGTTTGTTTACGGCTGTACTATCAGGCAATAATGGTTTACTGCATTGGACAACAGAAACTGAATCAAACAATGATCATTTTGAAATAGAAAGAAGTGATGATGCTATCAGGTTTATTGTGCGTGGCTCAGTGGCAGGCAATGGAAATTCATCAACAACTAAAAATTATTATTATACAGACGTTATAAATAATGATCCAAAGATCGTTTACTATCGTTTAAAGATAGTTGACAAAGACGGCAGGATAACGTATTCTAAGATCATTGCATTAAAATTACATGGCGCAGCCTATGAAGGATTTACGGTGTATCCCAATCCATTCACAAACGACCTGAAGATATTTGTGAACAGCAGCAATGACGGAGATGCAACATTCAGGATCATTGCATTTGATGGAAAAGAACTGATAAACCGGAAGCTGCCGGTGCAAAGTGGTGATAATATAATAGTACTTAAAGACCTTGGATATTTAAATACAGGAAATTATCTGCTGGAAGTAACAACAGCAACAGATAAGTTCGTTAAGAAAATACTGAAGCGCTGATAAATCCAACAAAAATTTCTGCTATAATTTTTGAATGATAAAGCCGGGCAAGGGTTTTCTTTCATACCGGAAATTCAATTTGAGCGGCCATTCAGCTGTTGATGCAAGATCCATAACTTTTACGGGTATCGTTAAGCCACACTCATTGAAATGTAAAATATGTCCGTTGAACACTGTTACTTCTGTATCCAGCACCAGCGTTGAAAGATCCCGGCCGGGGTATTCCGGTATTTCCACCATGACACCTTCAGAAAAAACAGTCATATTATTTTTTTGATCATTTAACGGAATCATCGTTCGTGCCGAAACTTCCAGTAAATCATGTAAATGCTTCATTGAAAAATCAGCATCTGCAATATTGCCCATCAGTGCAGCACTTACTTTTATTGACTCAGGGATGAGCAAAGCATGCGGGAATTGTGATAACAAGTTAGCAACAATATTTACCTGTGGTTCATCTTTCAATGCCGGCTTCATAGTTTCTGAAACAATTATGTCAGGGATATAATTATCCGGGACCTTGTAAGTTGTTGCATCTGCAATGATAACATCTGAAACATATTCTTGCATAGCAAAACACCTGATCGTTTTTTCAAGATAATCTTTGCTCACAAAATTGATCTCAAGCAATACCATTTTCAATTGCGATGCAGAAAATACAGTAGTGAGTGGAGTGAGTAATGTTGCAAAAGGCCCCGTACCTGCATACATTACAACAACAGGTTTGCCCGGATTCATGGTTAATTGTTTTTCAATTGCATCACAAATTCCCATCAGGAAAACCCTTGTCCGCATCATATCGGTAATACATAACGCTGCCTGCACCGGCCCGATGGCATGACCAGCCCCAGTCACAATTTTCTTTTCGTATAATTGAAGTGAATCGTCAAAACCTGTAGCAGTATAAAAAAGGTCCTTGAGAGAGGAACATGCATTCAGTATGGCAGAATAATCAGAAGTTTTATCAAGAAGTATTGACGTTATTTTCTTCAGCTCTGTTATTGTATCGGTCAAATCATTCTTGTTTGAATGTAAAGAAATAAACAACCACGAAAATATTTTTAAATAGATATCATCATGTGCTTATGTTGAAAATACTTTCTCTTTTGCCTGTGCTGAAGTTATGACAGGTATTATTTCAAAATCTGCAAGATCATTCCAATTGAGTATCCACTGATGTATCTTTTCTTCAGTATCAGCTTCCATTACCTGGTAGCAAGTACTAACATCTTCAGTGATCCAGCTATTTATATAACTTACCCCATCCGGGAACATCCTGCCCCTTTCTTCAAATCTTCTATAAATTTTCTTTTCATTTCCGGGATGAAATCTTTCAATGATCATGAACAACATGTAGAGTACGTTTTACAATTATTATTTTTCGGTTTTAATTTGATAATAATCTCGATAAAACTAAATAAGCGTTTATTATATATCCCTATGTCCCCTCTTTGCCTATGTGGTCAAACCAATATAACTGATAATACTTTTACTTTTTCTTTGTGCTTTTAATAAGCCTTAAATAAGTTACTTTAAAACGATCACCCACAATTTCTCCCTGCACTTCAGCCTTGCTCATTGCATTGCAAAACCCATCTTTTGCGTGTGCATCCCCAAAAGAATCTATATCAGCCCCATCAACGTAATATGATTTTCCATTGATTCGCACGGCAAGTTCACATTCCTTTCCCTTCATTCCAAACTTGCATTTACCACAGGCTAATTCAACAACTTGCAATTTTTTAGTAGTATCAGGAACTGATAATTTTTCCTTTGCACTTTGACTGAAAGCATTCACAGAGCCAAAGCAAATAATTAATAAAGCGTATAGTATTTTCATAATAGTTATTTTTTATCAGAAAACCATTCATTGTGTTGTTCCTGCACACGGATAAAGGTTGTCCGCTTGGTCAATTCTTTTAAATAAGATGCACCAACATATGTACAGGCAGAACGCAGTCCGCCAAGTATATCCAGTATCGTTTCATTTACCGGGCCCCTGTATGGCATTTCAATTGTCTTTCCTTCCGAGGCCCTGTATTCTGCAATACCGCCTGCGTATTTATTCATAGCTGTTTCAGAACTCATTCCATAAAACAGTTTGTATTTTTTCCCATGTTCATCTTCTACCAGTTCGCCACCACTTTCTGTATGGCCGGCAAGCATGCCGCCAAGCATTACAAAATCGGCCCCGCCGCCAAATGCCTTGGCAACATCACCCGGAACTTTACATCCCCCATCGGAAATGATCTGGCCACCGAGTCCGTGTGCTGCATCTGCACATTCAATAATAGCAGATAACTGCGGGTATCCCACACCGGTTTTTACTCGGGTTGTACAAACAGATCCGGGCCCGATGCCAACCTTTATCACATCTGCACCCGCTAATAATAATTCTTCTACCATTTCGCCTGTAACAACATTGCCGGCAATGATTATTTTTTCAGGATAGATCGCCCTCGTTCTTTTTACAAAGTCAACAAAATGTTCAGAATAACCATTGGCAACATCAATACAGATAAAACGAATAGATGGACAAGCCTGCAATACATTGTTCAGTTTTTCCGCATCAGCTTTACTGGTGCCCGTACTTACACAGATATAATCAGTGATTTGTTCAGGAGCTGATTTGATAAAATCTTTCCATTGATCAACACTGTAATGTTTATGAATAGCGGTGATCAGCTGGTGCTGTGATAACACATTGGCCATTTCAAAAGTACCAACAGTATCCATATTGGCTGCAATCACAGGGATTCCCTCCCATTCATTATTGCCATGCCTGAAATGTAATTTTCTTATCAATGAAACTTCGGCACGTGATTTTAAGGTAGAACGTTTCGGGCGGATCATTACATCTTTAAAACCAAGTTTAATGTCAGATTCAATACGCATAGAATATTATTTGAAACGGGAAGTTAAGTAAAACATCAGTGCATGTGAAGAAGAAATTTCAACAGGTTTTATAAGTTCATAGCTGAAAATACTTGCATGATTTTAATTAGCATCCTTGTATTTAAAGCATCATGTGTATGCTTTTTATGCCAAGGAAATAATAACCTTAATGAATTACCTTCGCCGCGATTTTAAAAACCATAACATGAAACTGGAAGAAATTCTGATCAAACGAAGTGAAAATAAATGTGAGTTGTGTAAATCCGCTGAAAAGACACAACTGTATGAAGTGCCGCCTGCAGCCGGCGGACAGTACGAAGAGAACTGCATCATGATATGCGATAAATGCCTGTTGCAGATTGAAAAGAAAGCTGAACCGGATGTAAAACACTGGGCATGCCTTACAGAAAGCATGTGGAGTGAAGTGCCGGGCATACAGGTTGTTTCATGGCGTATGCTGAACCGTTTCAGGAATGAAAGCTGGGCAATGGACAGCCTCGATATGATGTACCTGGATGATGAAAGGCTTGCATGGGCAAAAGCAACAGGCGATCATGAAAATGATGCTTCAGTTGACCTGCACAGGGATGCAAACGGAAATCAGTTACACAATGGAGATACTGTTATCCTAACAAAATCATTGGATGTGAAAGGTTCTACCCTGAATGCAAAAATGGGAACCGTTGTAAAGAATATTCATATCGTGGAAGGAAATACTGAACAAATAGAAGGCAGGATTGAAGGGCAGCTCATTGTTATTCTCACAAAATATGTGAGAAAGCAGCATGTGCAGGTATAGAATATTAAATTTATTGCATCATTGCGAGGAACGAAGCAATCTGTGTTGTTATATTATGAAAGATTGCTTCGTTCCTCGCAATGACGACTATTTTGTTGTCTATATTATTTTCTCACCATTTCTCCAATCAACCTCATCACTTCTGCCCCATTTGCCGCCGTGCCCGGGTTTTCGGCATTGCCTAAAAAATACTGTACTGTCTTTGCGATCATCGGTTGCTGCACATGCTGAAGGCGCTCAAATACGATCTCTGATGTATTGCCATTAACAGTCAACTCAATGATCCGGTTATCAAAAACATTAAAACTTATCTTGCCGGCCGTTCCAATGATCTCGCAATGATCCCTGTAAACAGCGCAATTAAAACACCAGGTTCCATTAAATACTGTTCCGTTTTTGAACAGCATACTGCCAGTAACCATGTCATCTGCTTTATACAGCCCTGCCTGGTTAGTGGCTATTCCATGTACTTTTTCCACATCCCCGAATAAATAAAGCATCAGGTCAAGTTGATGCGGCGCAAGGTCATGAAAGATGCCGCCACCGGCAATTGCAGGATCCACTCTCCACAGGTTCCTTCCTGTTAATTCCTCAGCCTTGAAAGGGTTCCTGTAATAAGTAAGATTGGCAACTCTTATATCACCAATTGCTTTTTCATCGATCAATTGTTTGATCTTCTTAAAAAATGGCTGTTCACGGCGATAATGCGCTACCACCATTTTTATATTCTTTTCTGCAGCAAGATCAGCCATATTCAAGGCCTGGCTGTAGTTCATGGCCATGGGCTTTTCAACATAAACCGGTTTGCCGGCATTTATAGCTGCAATGCTGTACTCTTCATGAAATAACGGAGGCGTGGCTACATAAATGGCATTTACTTCCGGATCATTGATGAGTTTCGCTGCATCACTGTACCATTTAGGCACATTGTGACGATGTGCGTAATCCTCAGCTTTAACTGCATCTCTTCGCATAACCGCCACCAGGGCTGAATCCGGAACCTTATTAAATGCAGGCCCGCTTTTAGTTTCTGTTACGTCACCACAGCCGATGATACCCCAGTTTATCTTTTTTATATTAGTCATTATTGATATAATAATGGTATTAATTACAATTGCTTAACAAAACTATTTTTATTTATCAACATCGCAGGCTGTTTTTCAAGACAATTTGAATTGTATTGAATAATGCTGTAATTTTCTCCACTGTTTTTAAAATGTATTCCCGGATATGCATCATGGTCAGATGACATTACCATGTTTACACTTCGGGCATTTTCTGCAAAGTCACTCAATATCCCCTGTAAGAATCATTATTGATAAGCATTGCTTATTGATAAGATCTCTTTATTTTTTTAACATTAGCCGCTTTACAAGACAAATTTAATTTATGAGGAAGATTTACCTATCCATTATCGCTTTTTTTACATTTTATGTAAGTACTGCACAAACAAGTGAAGCAGATAAAAATGCAGCACTGCAATTGGTTATTTCACACAGGGCCACACTTGGCATATCTGCTGAAGACCTTGGCAACCTGGTTGTCTCCAGTTCGTATATCGACAAATCAGCCGGTTCTATAAGAATTGTGTACCTGCAAAAAAGTTACCAGGGCATTCCTGTTTATAACAAGATCCAGTCGATGGCTTTTAAAGACGACCGGCTGATAGCAAATTCAGGACGTATGGAAGATATTCCTGCGATCAGTAAGATCAACAGTATTGTTCCTGCCCTTTCTGCGCAATCTGCTATTCATGCAGCTTTGGCGAACAGGAACCTTGTTGCCACACAACCGGCCATACTCCTCAATTCAACAAACAATGGCCATACACTGGAGTTCAGTAATATGGGCATTTCACGTGAAAACATTACTGCCCAGTTGATGTGGGTTCCTTCAGATAACGGACAACATATCAACCTTGCCTGGCAGGTATATATTGTACCAACTACTTCTTCTGATTACTGGTTGGTAAGGATTGACGGAAATACAGGAAGCGCATTGGGTGTTACCAACCTGACTGTTTATGATAGCTGGGACAAAGCAAAAGAAACTCACAGCAATTTTATTTTTCCCAATGTTGCAGAAAAAACAAGCACTGCTGCACCAGCCCTTTTTGATTACATGGCTGCTCATTCAGATAAAACTACCAGCAGTCCGAGTATTGTAAACGGTGCCAGTTACCTGGTGATAAAATACCCTACAGAAGCACCTTCATTTGCACTTCAATCTGTTCATACAGATCCATGGACAATGGCCGGAGGCAATGCCACATCTTTAAAATGGCATTATGATGGCACAACTAATTATACGATAACAAGGGGCAACAATGTTTGGGCAAAAGAAGACAGGGCGGCTTCAAACAGCAATACAGGTTTGCCTGCTACTTCAACAACAGGCCCCGACCCGTTAACTTTTAATTTTACTCCTGATTATACTGTAGCCCCCACTACACCAGACGCATTTCAACAATTTGCCATCACCAATTTGTTTTACTGGAACAATCTTATGCACGACATGAGTTATATATACGGCTTTGATGAAGTAGCTGCCAATTTCCAGTCAAATAACCAGGGCCGCGGAGGTAATGGAAATGATTTTGTATATGCAGATGCACAGGATGGTTCAGGAACCAGTAACGCCAATTTCGCAACTCCTGCCGATGGATCTAATGGCAGGATGCAGATGTACCTGTTCACTTCACCTAACCCAGACCGTGATGGAGATGTTGACAACGGGGTTATCTGTCATGAATACGGCCATGGAATTTCCCACAGGCTTACGGGTGGACCTGCCAGTGGTGCCGGTTGCCTTGATAATGCCGAAACAGGCGATGAAGGCTGGAGTGATTATTATGCTTTGATGATGACTACTGACTGGTCAACAGCACTTGTAACTGATGGATTCAACAAACCAAGGCCAATGGGAACTTACGTGTTGAACCAGGCAACAACAGGTGCAGGTATCAGAACCTATAAATATTGTACAAACATGGCTGTTGATCCATGGACTTATTCCGGCGTACAGTCGTCTGGTGGTGAAGTTCATGACATCGGTGAGATCTGGTGTTCTACCATATGGGATATGACATGGAACATCATTCAATCAGAAGGGATCAATCCAAACCTCTTCAATGCTGCAGGTGCAGGCGGTAATTCCGTTGCCATGAAACTGGTAATATTAGGTGAGAAATTACAGAAATGCAGCCCTGGATTTTTAGATTCAAGGGATGCCATTTTACAGGCAGATGATGCATTGTATAACGGTGCACATCATTGTGCAATTGTAAATGCTTTTGCCCGTCGCGGCATGGGCTTTAATGCCATTCAGGGCTCTTCCGGCAACACCAATGACCAGACACAGGGTTTTTCAACAGAAGAAAGCAGTCTTAGGCTAACCCAAAGCGTTACCCAACAGCAGGAAACTGGTAATATTACCTATACCAACAGGGTGAGTGCTTATTGTTCTGCCATCAGCAACTATACTCTCAGGGATACATTGCCTTCAAATGTGACTTATGTAAGCGGGGGTACTTATGATGCACCTAACAGGGTTGTAAGTTTCCCGGTTAATCTCGCCATAGGTGCAAGCCAGGATTATTCATTTACAGTAAGTGTCAATGCAGGTTCATATTTTGCACCGGTTACTCTTTTGAATGAGCCCGTGGCAGGAGCAGCTATCCCTTCAGGTTGGGCTGCAACTACAGGCAGCGGTACCAGTAACTGGGCATCATCATCAACACAAAGCCATAGTGCTCCACGTTCATTATTTGGAGTAGATAATTCGGCTGCCATTACGGATTTCAGGGTTTCAACAACAGCCCCGCTTGCATTGGGGGCACCTACCGCAATACTTAGCTTCTGGCACAATTACAATACCGAACCCGGCTGGGACGGCGGTGTAGTTGAGATCAGCACAAACGGCGGAACAACCTGGACCGACTTAGGCCCGTACATGACCACGAATGGTTATAACAATGCTGTTGGGGGAACAAATCCAATTGCGGGAAGGGCTGCATTCAGTGGCAACAGTGGTGGCTGGATACAAACAACAGTAAACCTGCTTCCTTATGCCAACCAGAATGCATTGTTCCGTTTCAGGATGACATCGGATGATAACACAGCAGCAACAGGATGGTATGTAGATGACATATTAGTATCAGCCATTGCACAGGTAAATATGAGAAGCAGCTTGTTCAATTCTACCGGATCAAGAGTTTGGTTCAGGGATACCGTTACGTTGATCACACCGGTTGTTTTACCTGTTGAAATGACTTCATTTACAGCTACACCAAAAGATAACGGTAAAGTGTACCTTGAATGGAATACAGCAAGTGAATTCAATAACAAAGGCTTCCAGGTTGAAAGATCACCTGATGCAGCAAATGGCAATTACAAGTGGGAAAAAATAGGTTTTGTGAACGGAAGCATCAATTCAACTTCTGCCAGACAATATCATTTCGATGACCAGCCGCTGGGTGGTAAAAGATTTGTTTATCGTTTAAAACAAATAGACCTCGATGCACATTTTAAATTCAGCGATACCAGGCTGGTTATTTTTAAAGACATGGAATTCAGGCTGTATCCTACTTATCCAAACCCGGTTAATGATGTTGCCTACATTAAATACCAGATCCCGGAAAATAATTTTGTGGACATCAGGGTATTTGATAACACCGGTAAACTTGTTAAACAACTGGTAAGTGAAAATAAGGAAGCAGGAATTTACCAGGTTAATTTTGGAACTGCTAACCTATCTGCCGGATTGTATTTTTATAAGATACAGGCAGGCGGTTATTCAGAAACACAAAGATTTACCATAGCGAGATAAAATATGTAATGATAAAAAAAGTCCCGGATAAATAATCCGGGACTTTTTTTTGTGCCTGTTCAGAAGAAAGAATGATCAGGATCATTGTGCACCGAGTATTTTAAGTAATCCCTGCTTATAGGTTGCCGACACTTCAATTTCCGATCCATCCAATAATGTCAAATACCCTCCTGAATTTTTTGAATAGGATTTTATATAATTCAGGTTAACAATGAAAGAACGATGCACACGTACAAAAGGTATATCCAGCAATTCATCAAAATGTTTTAAAAATTTGCAGATCATTTTACAGCTTCCATCTGATAAATGAACATCCGTAAAGTTACCATTGGCCTGCAGCTTTGTAATAGATGCCGTTTTAATAACATCAAATCCCTGCAGCGTAGGCAAAATAACCTGTTGCAATTCAGGTTTTTGTTTCAGGTTCTGTAACAACACCTGTGTTCTGTTGAACTCATCTGATTTAAGTATGGATAATTGTACTTTATTGACTGCAGTAACAAGTTCTGTAATATCGATCGGCTTGAGTATATAATAGGCAGCGCTAAGGTTCAATGCCTTCAAGGAATATTCAGAATAAGCAGTAATGAATATGGTTTCAAAATGCTGGTCCTGGCAGGCTTCCAGAATATCAAATGCATTTCCAAAAGGCATTTCCACATCCAGGAAAACCAATTGAGGCTTCAATGACTTTATCATGGGCACTGCCTCTTTAATATGTTCCGCCTGCCCGATCACTTCTATCACGGGGCAATATTTTTTAAGATAGTTGTCAAGAACATTTCTTGCTATCAGCTCATCGTCAACAATAATACTTTTAATCTTCATGCAAAATGTTTTTTAAGACGGGAACCGTTAGTTTCACAATCACACCTTTCTCCTGGCCGGACTTATCTTCAACTACACATATTATATGCTGTTTATAAAGTTCATTCAGTATCTTAATACGTTCCATCGTATTGCTGATGCCCCTGCCGGATCGTTGCTTCTGGTTGGCCGTTTTCAATTTTTTACTTTCGGCAATACCGATCCCGTTGTCTTCAATGCTTATGTTTATTGACTGCTGCACTTTTTTAAAACTCAATTTTAAATAACCACCCGATTCAATATATCGCAACCCATGCCAGATCGCGTTTTCCAGGTGAGGCTGTATCAGCATTCCGGGTATATACAATTGTTCATCGGCATACAGGGCATCATCTATATCTATTTTAAAATTGAACTTATCAGGAAACCTGCTTCTCTCCAGTTCAAGATAGTTCTGAAGCAATTCCATCTCTTTAGAGAACAACACAAAATCTTCTTTGGAATTTTCCATCACCCTTCTCATTAAAGTGGAGAATTTTGTGAGGTATTGATTTGCCTCCAGTTCATTATTATTGGCAATGAACTGGTTGATGCTGTTAAGGCTATTGAAAATAAAATGCGGGTTCATCTCTCTTCTCAATGACTGAAGCGCAATTTTTTTATTGTTTGTTTTTAGTTTCTTAAGAATAAATAAAATGATTGTCATTAATAACAGCAGGATCAATACAGATGCTATAAGCCAGTAATTAAAAATATTCTTCTTTCTTATCAGTGCATCTTTGAGCGCCTTCTCTGTTTCAAGTGTTTTTATTTTATTTTCAGTTTCTGCAACAATGCGGTTATCAGTAAGCGAACTGTCTTTAACGATAATACCCGGTAATGCTGAAAGAAAATTTTTATATAACTGCAGGCTTTTGTCTTTTTTACCGGTGCTTTGAAAAATACTATCCAGTTTTTCAATACATTTTTTTGCCTCGAGTGTATGGCCATTTTTCACTGAAAGGATATAAGATTCATTCAACAGCCGGATGGCAGTACTATCTTCTTTTTTCTGGATATAAATATCAGCCAGTGATGTTATCTCACTCGCCTGGATCTGCGTAGAGCCCTGAACGAATCCTTCATTCAAAACCTGTTTCTTTGTTTCTATGGCTTTTGAATAATTCTTTTCCTGCAGATAATTATTCGTGACCATCTGGTTATACCGAAGTGCCTGTTCAGGTTTATTTTTAAAATAACTGTTTACGTGGTCATAGTTGCTCAGTGTAGTAAACGGTGCTTTGTTCGTTAAGCCCATATCTGCCGCACGCAGGTAATTGGTAATGATTGCATTGGTGTCCCTGTTTTTTATTCCAAGGTTAATATTATCAAGCAGGTATTTTTGCTGCACTTTTATGGAATCAGGTTTCAAAAGCCGGCCAATATCATTCCTGTTCAGCAAAGTTGAATTGCTGTCGCCTGTTTTAACATTATTTTCCTGGGCGATATTATAATTATTAAGTGCTTCCTTGTCTTTATGCTGATCTTCCTGCACGATCGCCAATGCCCTGCTGCTTTTGGCAATTCCTTCTGCATCTCCTAACTTCTCAAACAAGGCTTTTGCTTTTTGATAATACGTTTCGCTTTTTGCAAAATCACCTTTCTGATAGTAGCTTTCACCCAGGTCGAAATATCCCTGCGCAAGTGTATCCCTGTTATTGTTTTGAAGCCCTGTCTCTACTTTCCTGGAAGCCTTCTTATACGATTCTTTGGTCTTCTCCTGGGCGTATAGCCTTGCATCAATACTGTTATAAAAAAATAACAGTACCGCAAAACATATCTTAATAAAAGCCCGATGGTTCATGAATTATTTCTTTCGTAATACAAAATAACAGGATTTTATTGCTATTTCCTTATTGCCTGCCAAGTCAACATGCCGTTTCACCAAGTGGAAAAATATCAGGTTCCGGCCTGCTTTACTTTCATGTTTCAAAAAAATTTATTGTTATGAAAAAAAGTATCAGCTTCATAAGCATCATCATGATGATCGCTTTTACCAGTCATGCGCAATTTAAAAAAGACAACCTGTCCATTCCATTCAATGATTCAGAACAGGGAGTTAAACAGGGGTTTACCGGGAGCCACAAGAAAATAAAATTATATTATATAAAGGCAAAGCCATCTTTATATAAGGAATTTAAAGACATGGGAAAATATACAATGCTTGAAAAAGCCATCAGTGAATCCAAGATCAAAGTAGAAGAACTTTCAGCGGGAGGTTCGGTAAATACACTCAGGTTCAGTAACCAGTCAAAAGACAGCATACTGATCAGCATGGGCGATATTGTTAAAGGCGGCAAACAAGACAGGGTGATTGAAAAAGATACCTTGATCGCCCCGGGCCAGATCATGAGCCTGCCTGTCTATTGTGTTGAGCATGGCAGATGGACACCAGCAAGTAACAGTAACCGTGGCAATAACGGTGGGGCAACATTTACAGCTTATCACAGCAGTATCAATAACGCGGTAAGAAAAAGTATTGTAAAAGAAAAAAGCCAGGGCAAGGTTTGGGAAAAAGTAGCAGATATCAATAAAGAAAACGGCACTGCCACCAGCACAGGAACTTATACCGCAGTAACACAATCTGCAAAGTATAACGAGGAATTAAAGGAATATAAAGATGCATTTACCAACAGCATCATGGCCGATCCTGCAATTGTAGGTGTACTGGCTGTAACCGGCGACAGGATCATCGGTTGTGATATTTATGCAACGCCGGAATTATTTAAAAGCAATGCATCCAACATACTTAACTCGTATATTTCTGAAGCAGTTTATGATGGAAAGGATGTAACCATTTCAGATGCGGAAGTATCAAAATATCTAAATGAATTGCTAACCAGTGAGGAAAAACAGGATAAAATGCTTGAAACCAACGGGCGCAGTTTAAAAGTGAACGGAAAGAAAATAAAGATCACGGCCTTTGATAAATAAAACTGAAACCAACTGCTTGCAAAAAAGGGATTGCCGGAAGGCAGTCCCTTTTGATTTTTTAATTAGATCAGCACCTGGAATTGGCTGGAGGATATACTTATTTCTTACATAGCCCTTCGAAGTTTAAAATTTGTAACAACATGATGATCCACATTATTATTGTCCAGGTAATAAAAATCCGCTGAACCAATAACAAAACCATTCAATAAAATATCATACCTGGTAAAAGTAACAGACATGGGTCTACCAGGGTCATAGAAATAAAATGTTCCATTAATAAACAAGGAATATATACCGCTTCCGGTAAGTGTTCCTACCCCGCCCCCATGTGTTTCAAATTGAAATTCCTTTGCCCCAAAATCGTCTGTGGATATCATTGTGGTATTTGCGCTGCCATCATAATTCACATCCAATACAGGCGAAGAAGGGTGTGACATATCCCCGGTGATGCTATAAGCAGTATTGTCAACAGTGTAATTTATAAACAGGTCTGTTGAAGCTGCACATGTATTCAGGTTATTTTTATTTACAGTACCACTATAAATAGCAATACCCGTATCAATACCTTGTACATTATTTCCACTGTTTTTAACCTTTATTTTAGCCTCGTAAGGTCCCGTTTCATAGAATATTGCTGAGTTATAAATGCCATTTATTACAGGGAAATAATGCTCCTTGGGGAATATTAAGTTGGTGAAATTTATCATACCATTCTGAATCGGTGAACCATCACAGTTAGTCGCATTGCCTCTTAGTGTAAAAAGCCCTTGCAGGGTTGAATTCAGGATAACATCAACAGCGGAAGCAGTATTTGCAGAAGGTATGACAGTTGAAAACAAAGGAGTATTAACGCTGTAATTGAAACGATTCCAGGTACTCAGTAATTCTGCCCGAAGTTCTGAAGAAGAAGGCACAAAACAAATGGCATTGCCATCAGCATCAGTCTGGCTTTCAGCAACTACAACATTGTTGCTTTTAATTCTTACTGTGGCATTTATAACCGCAGCCCCGCTATCTGTTCGTAATTTGAAAGTCCTGTAAACAGCATTTGTCTTCGATGCGAAATTCCATGTAGAAAAGGTATTGATCGTGGCAACATAAAAATTATTAACCTTCTTTGCAAAACCTGCCTTTTCCCATACAGCATTTCTTAACACCCACTTCTCCACAGAATCAGGTGCAGTGGCCAGCATGGTTGCAGGAATAGGTAATTTAAGTGTAGCAGTAGCACTATTATAAAGATCCATATTAGCCAATGAAGAAGACTGAACTTTAAGATTTACAACACCGTATGATTTCAGGAACCATCTCTTTTGTTCATCATCTCCCATTGGATAGCATGGGAGCCTTGAAACAAAATCCTCTGCCGTAGGATCCAGGTATGTGGCAAACATATCACCCGTCAAAGTTGTACTAAATACACCGGGGTAAATTCCTGAACCTGTTTCGTATAAAGCATTTACACCCATGCTTATGCTGCCGCCATTTGCAAATAAATTCGTAGAACCGGTAACGTTACTTACTCCACCAACATTCCTTCGCTTTGTCAATTTGAAATTAACGTAGTTAATAATTGAAGTTGTAATGGGGAAGGTTTTGTAAGTAGCAAAATGATCTGAACTACTTTCCTGGATTCGAAACTTTGCTGTATACTTGTCCACTGATGTAATTCCTGTGATAAATGTTCCATTCTGCAGTAACGGGTAACTATTATAATTATAATCAGCCACCGCTGATGATTGTAGTGTATGGTTTTCATCATCAAGTACAAAGCCATAGATATTTGCAGAAACCGGTTCTGAGCCTGGTATAGGAGTATAGTCTCCGGTTGTTGTATCCGGGCTTTGGGGTCGATCATTATTCTTTGAACAGCCGAAAAGGATTACAGCAATGAAAGCCAGGATGCATGATATTCTCATAAAGTTGTTTGTTTTATGTTTTATAGTCACAGATTCTCAATGTTAAGATAATTAATTAATAAATACCCAAATCACATGGCTTTTTATAAAATATCTTCGGATCTGAGGATTTCGTAATTCATTAATGCATTTAAAAAATTCCGGTTTTACCCAGAAACAACTTCCTGTAAGTCTATTACGTATTATTTAATGTTAACCACATTTGATCATACAATTTTATTTTTATGAAAAACAAAAAGTTCTTTGCATTGTCAGCATTGCTTTCCTTCTTATTGTTAACAGTTATTTCCTGCAGTAAA
>Ga0209023_10001258_pt1 | contig 34650 bp, 36 predicted proteins | sample LakOneMetagenome_FD_187468 | JGI IMG/M metagenome (GOLD analysis project Ga0209023, IMG submission 187468) | Freshwater and sediment microbial communities from Lake Erie, Canada (SPAdes) (version 2) | ecosystem: Environmental > Aquatic > Freshwater > Lentic | place: Lake Erie, Canada...
TTCCGATCTCATGTGAACCACTCGTAGATAGCGTCGCTCACCTTGTCGGCCTGATCGGATGCGGCGTGTCCAATTTTACCCGACCGTCGGAGCGCGCCCTCGATCATCCACGCGATGGGAGTCGATAGCCCTGCGACACTGACTCCAAAATGTGCGAGCGTGGCATCCGCGGCAATCCCAGCCGCTAGCCCCATACCCCTCTGGCCGAAGACTCGACGAGCCCAGTCCGACCATTCGCTCCGCGTTGCGGTGGGCGGATCGGAACGATCGGCGTCGCCGCTGCGACGAAGGTCTGGGGACCCGCTGAAGCCTCCACGGCCAGAGCCTTCTGCCCTTGGTGTGCCTTCGCTCGCCGAGTCAGCGCCCTCACCCGGACTGTGGGTGGGAGAGACACCGGGCGCCATGCCCGCCGTTTCAGCGGCGCTCCGGATCACCTCTGGACGAGACAGACCGCCGAGGTCGGCCGCCTCTACCGGTTCCTGCTTCGCCTCCGCCGGCGTCACGTCACCGAGCGCGGCCAGCAGACCGCTGTCGCCCGGGGAGGCGTCCGCGGTGTGGGTCCCCAGTTTTGCTGGGATCGGGCCTTGGTGGCTTCCGCTTGTGGCGGATGGGGGCATCTAACCGCCGGATACCAGCTCCTCAGCCCGGGCCTTTTCTTGTTCGACGGCCATACCAATGGTCGCGAACCCGTCCTTCATCGCTGCTTCGATCTGGTTGAACCCTTCGGCAGCTGCGGCGATGATCCGAGCGGCGACCGGGGCGTCGTTGTGTTCGGACGTGAGCGCTTCGAACTGTTGGCGGACTTTGTGGAGATGTTCGACGAGTTGTTCGCCTTGGGCATGAGCGGCTCCCCGTGTTTCGTCGAGGGAGGCGATGGCGTTGCCAATGTGTGCGGCCATGTGATTGTCCTTTGTCAGGGGGCTGGTGTGGGGTGACGCCACATCGTGTTGTTGAGGACCGCTTCGAGGAGCGGCGGATGCGGCGGGTACTGGCCTGGTGAAGCAGTGAGAAGTCGTTCGAGTTGGTCAGCGGTGATGTACGTGACGGGGTCGTTGGGGGTGTGGTTGGTGATGGTGGCCTGCCCGCCGCCGGTGGCGTGGACGACGACGGTCGGGTAGATGACGGTGCCGGGCGGGGACACTTGGGCGTACTTCTGGGCGGCGAGCAGCATCGTCTTGGTGTCGCCGGCGGGGAACTGCTCGCCGTCGCGCCACATGTGGTCGTTCTGTTTGACGTACACCGCGGCCCGCCACGCTTTGGAGTCGATGAGCCACAGCATGTTTCCGCGTACGGCGGCGTGGTCAACGTTCGGTCCGGGGAAGTTGGGGATGGTGAGGTCGTGAAATACCCACAAGTCCGGGACGTCGGCGACGATCCGGGTGGTGAGAGCCGCAGTCTGTTGTTCGCCCCACAGTCCCGCATTCACAGCTCCGCTGTTGGTGCCGTCGTCGATGATGTTGACGGTCCCACCAGGTCGGCCCCACTGGCGGGCGCTGAGCACCACGTGGTCCCCGGGCGGCGCACCGTGTGGCGCAGCTCCCCGGCTGGTCGGGATCATCGGTGGCGGCGGTGCGCTGCCGCCGTTCGCGCCGTCCGGTGTTGTTTGCTGAAACGCGACGTATGTGATCGCGGCGCCGATCACACCGGGAAGGATGATCCCGGTGATGATCCCGATTTTCGGGGTGGCGAACAGGGCGAAGATGCTGAACAGCCACAGGCCGACGACCGCGCTTGGGTACAGGAACGTCCACAGCCGGCGCTTCGTGTCGTCTGTTCCGTCGCGGTTGAGGACGATCGCCCCCGCGACGGGCATCCAGATGACGCCCCACCCGAAGCACAACAAGACCACGGTGGTGATGGCTGCACCGACCCACAGCGACGTCTTCGTGCCGGCGGTGACGTACCGGCTGCGCTGGTACTGCTGGGCGGCGTCTCGAAGCATGTTTGCGTTGGCTTCGATCTGCTGGTCGAACTGGGCGCTGAGGGCCTGAAGTTCTTCCCATGACCGGGGTGGCTGGTGAGCGACCGGCGGCGGGTACGGCGGCTGCTGCTTCACTCCCGCCCACGACAGAGTCGAGTTCGCCGCGCCGGTGAGGTTGTGCAGCCATTCAGGGTCGTCGTAGTTCCATTGCAGACCGAACTCACGGACTTCGTTCCAGTACGTGACGGTCTCTTGGTGACGGTCCGTGGCGGCACGGTTGGCGTCGTTGATCTGCCGGGTGGCCGTGTCGATGTCGCACAGCGCCTGGTAGTAGTCCGCCGAGGGGTTGCTGCTCATTTCCACATTCCAAGGAACCGCCCGAGGGTTTCGCCGTCGGGGAGGCGATGCGGGATGAACCGCGTGATGCGCGTTCGGTCCTCTCGGTCCCATAGGACGGCTCGATGGTCACCGATCGGGGCGACTGCGGACTGCTCCAACACGGTCCGGGCTTCGGATTCGGGAAGGTTCACTGCGACTCGCACACCGAACTGTTCGACGCCGATCTTGCCGACGGCGCGGGACAGCGATGTGTGGTCTTCCCACCAGGCGACCGTGGTGACGTGTTGCGCGGGTCCGTGGGTGAGCACGGTGGCGAACGCCGTCGCCAGTTCGTCTGGCGTACCGAAGTCCGGTGTTTGCAGGTCGCTGCGGTGGCCGCCGTACACGGCGAGGAGAGTCGGACGGGAGACGTCGTCAGTTTCGATCTGTTCGGCGAGTTTCACGATCAGGTCGCCGAAGTCCTGGTTGGTGACAACGAACGCGTCTGCCCCGAACGTGGCTGCAACGATGTCGGGATGTTCGATCAGGTCCGATACTGCGGGAAGGAGGTTGGCGATGATGATGAACGGCGATTCTCGGGGCTGCGAGGCTGCGAACGAGATGACCGTGTTGGACACGATCGCCACCGCTTCGCTGGTTCCGATCCCGCCGCCGACGACAACCAGGTTCCGTTTTGGTTCCGCCCACATGGAAGCCGTCAAGGTCGGCGCTATTGCCAGTGGCTGCCCGAACCACACGTCCCATGTGCGGCCTGGCGGGGATGGGTCGCCCGCTTTGGCGACAAGGGACGGATTATCGGTGACCGGTGTCTGCATGTCACCGCGGAAAACGAACGGGTCGAGGGTGACGGGAGCCGCGGCGGCGATGCGAGATCGAAGGTCGCGGAACGTGTCACTGTCGGCGTAGGCGATCGTGGCTTTGGTGTTGGCGGCCGGGTCGCCGCCGGCGTGGTTGATGACAGCTTCGCCACGGCGTTCCAGGGTGCCTGCCGCCGGGTTCTTGTCGCCCAGAACCAACTGCGCGTCGAACTTCTCCGATTTCAAGGCGACTCGGAGGAGCATCTGCGCGAACACTGAATCTCGCTGCGGCGGCGAGGCTGCGGAGAGTCCACGTAGCGACTGTGACGCGAACAGGAGATGCACACCGTGCGAACGGCCTTGCTTCGTGATGTTCTCGCATGCCGTCCATGCTCGCTGTGTGAGCCCACCCACGTCGTGCGAGAAGCACCGTTGGAACTCGTCGATGACCGCAACCACCCGCGGCATCTTCTCTCCCGTCTGGTGACGGTACGCGATGATGTCTTTCGTGGGCGGGGTGCACGCCTTAAACACCGCAGCGCGTTGGCTGATCAGATCGTTCAACCGATCCAACACCGCGAGAGCGAACTCCCGGTCCGCCTCCATGGCTACGACCCTGAGGTTCGGCAGAGTCGGGGTGTCCGACCCGGGCGCGTACGCCGCGAACTCGACGCCTTCTTTCATGTCGACGATCCAGAACTCCAGCTCGTCGGCCGGGTAGGACGCAGCCGCCACATGCAGCAACGTGTGAAACAAAGTTGTTTTGCCGTACCCGGTGGCGCCCACGATGATCCCGTGTGAGGGGGCGTCAACGGACGTGTCACCGATCTCGATGGGGACCACATCCGTCCCACGGACACCGACAGGCAGGGTCACCTTGTCCGTCGAGTTGCCTCCGAACCAACGCTCCGGCGGGGGAAATATCCGACTGAGTGGAATGGCCGATCCGGCCGTCGCCAAGGTCCGCTCGCCGTACAGACCAGTCACCGTCGAACACAAAGCGGGTGGCGGCGGGTCGTCAAGGATGACGGGCACTTCGACTGTTCGCGTCGCGCCGGCGGGCATGACCCAACGTGCGGTGTGCTGCCCGGCCTTCACATATACGACGCTGCTGCGCACCGATTTCTGGAGCCCCAACCAGGTCGCAGACGCGGAATCGGTCGTCGCCAGCACGATCACGCCCGCCCGGGGTCCTGACCCCGCCAGCGACAAAATCTGACGAACCGTGTCCGTTCCGTAGCCATCGGCACCCAGGTCCGTTGCGAAGACAACGAGATACGGGATCGGAGAATCACGGACCGCCGCGTTGTAGTCCTGGACGTTGTTGTACACAGAACCGAGGCTTTCCTCGGTCCGGCTACCCGCCTCTCGCACTAACCATTGGACCTGCTCGTCGAGGTCGCGGGCGGTCGTGCTCACCGTCATTGAGGGGCGATGCACTTTGGCGAGCCCCAAGAACGCGGATGCTGACCGCCCAGCGTGTCGAGGGTCGAGCACGTGAATACGAACCTGTCCTGGAGGGGCGACCGCCAACATGCGGCATAACACCCCCGACGCGACCCCGACCGCGGTTTCGCTGTCCGGGTGCTCGTTCACGACTACCAATGACTCCCACGGCAAGCGACTCAACGCCGGGGCAGCACGCCGGTACTTCCCGTCCGACGAGACGAGGACGTCACCGAAACGCACCGGACCGCAAGGATCCACGACCGCCGCGCCCGAGAACGCTTCGGGGTGCCAGTCGTTCTGCGCGAGGACACCCAACTGCTTGTACCAGCCGTCCAACCCGCCGACGCGTCGAGCTGCCGTGTTCATCAAGCCCGCCGCGGTCGCCGGTACCGCCGAATCGTGTTGAAACGCGACGTCGGCCGCGACGATTTCCCGTTCCGCTTCGACCGCTAGCTCCCGCCCCAGCAACTTCACCGCGGCGATCGAACCATGCAACGCTGCCCATGTGTCCAGCAGCCGCTGTCGCCTCCCTTCCCGGCCCTGCGCCGGTGGAGCCTGCGGCCGCTGCTGCGCGGGACCGAACGCGGGAGGTTGCGACGCGTTCTGTGCCGCCTCGTACGCGCCGCGACCCTGCTCGTAGCGCTGGAACCCCCGCTGGAACCCATCCACCATTCGAAACCTTGCTGTCCCGTCGAGGTTCACGCCGTCAGAACGATTCGAAAAGGGTGTCGCTTCACCAGGTCCGTGAACCCGATAGCCGCCTGCGCGGGCGCGGCGTCTTCGGAGCCGTTCGCAGTGGCGCCGACCACTCCCACTGGGCGGAACCACGCCACGAACTGCTGGCCCAGCTGCTTCTGGAAGTAGTGACCGGCTGCGACACTCGGCCACGCCGGGTCGATGGCAACGCGCACCGCCCGCAGTGACGGCAGGAACAGGTCTGCGAGCGTCACCGCGTCTTTGCCGATCCGCCCTACGACGACACGATGCTCAGTGTTCACGCCGTCAAGGCGTCGCGCAGCTTGGTGCACTTTCTCATCGAAGGGAGCCGTGAGCGACTCCAACTCCTCCTGGAATCGCACCGCCCCGGATGAGACCTCGGCGGTGCTGCCAGGGTGCGTCTCGATTCGCGCTATCCGGTCCCCGATGTTTTCACCCGAGACCTTCACACGCAGGGACTCTCGCCGGTTCATCTCTCGCCGGAGCAGGCGCGCAGATTCTCGCCAAATGGCGAATCCCGTCAACATCTTGCGGCGTCCGCTATGAGTTGCCGTCGTAGCTCCTGCCCTTGGCGGGATAGGTGCACTCGGTCCAGTAGCAGACCCGTCTCCGATTGCACCTCGCGGTCCCAGTCGACGACCGGCACCCCACTTGCCTGCACCGTGACGTTCACTCGGTCCATCTCGGCTTGCAGCACCGGGTCACCCTGTTCAGCGACGTTGACCCACACCACACAGGGCACACCGGCGAGCTGTTCCAGTAGCCGCTGAGCCCGCCCCTCGAAGGCGACCGACGAGCCCGGCGTCGGAGTCGGGAAGCCGGCGTCGTTGGTGCCCAAGGCCACGATGACAACGTCGGGGTGTTCGGCGCGGATGCGGGCGGGAACGTCAGCGTCGAGGGCGGTTTGAACGGTAGCGCCGCAGCGGGACCAGACAACCCAGCGCCGTGCTGGATCATCGATGAGGCGTTCGCGTATCTGGGTGGTGATCGAGTCGCCGATGACGGCAACAGACCGTCCTTGACCGCCAGTAGCGATCTGACCGGCTGGTGTTTGCGTGTCCGCGACACAGTCGACGTATAGCTGGGCGACCTGAGCCGCATACGTCGGCGCCGGCGTCTCGACCGGTGACGACTTGGCGTTCGAGGCGACAGCTGGGGGAGTCGGGGTCGGGCGGTCGGATGCCCGCGGGGCCGGTTCGACCGGCTGCGGTTGTGTGGACGGCATGGTGACGACGATTGCGGCTCCAAGGGCGGCGAACACGAGGGCAACGGGCAGGAGGCGGCGCACCGTTCGATCGTCATTGGCGCCGATGGCGCGCTGATCGCTGCCGACTCGCGCCGTGGCGCGATTGGGTGCGGGCGCCGCGCTAGTGGCGCGCCATCGACAGGCAGCATCGTCAAGGTATGCGCCGTCGTCGTGTCCTGGGGGTCCTCGTTGTTGCCGGTGGTGTCGTGGTGGCGGGCGTCGCCGCAGGTGTCCCGTCGGTTTCGTGGAGGTCAACGCGATCTTCGACGGTGGAAGTGTCGTCGGGTCCGTCGAGTGCCCCGCTGCCGTCGACGACCCGGGTGCCGCGTGTCGCGATCGCGGCGTGTCGTGAGGTCCACGATCGTCTCGGTCTCGTGGTCGAGGCGCAACACGATCTTGATGCCCGCACCGCCGAGGTCGACGACGCAGTCGCCGCGGCGGACGGTGCTTCCCCGAGTGCGAGCGCGACCTGGGAGGGAGGTGGGGGCGCTCTGGTTGAGCGGCAGGCGTTCAACGACGAGCGAGACGACTGTTTCGCCCTGCCGTCATGTCGGGAGGCGTTGGAAGCCGTCGACGTGGTTGTCGCACGGCAGATCCATCAGGGCCAGGCGATCCGTAGCGCCCAACTCACGCTCGAACACCTTGAGAGGTTCAGCCCCGAGAACCGTGACGAGATGCTCACCAGGACGGTGGCGGCCGCCCACACGGACAGCGTGACCACGGCTGCTGGTCTCGCCACGTTGCCCGGTGCCTTCGACAGCTGCACCGTCCCCGTTCAATGACCAAGGTTCACCGCTGTGCCGCGATCTCGGTGCGAGCTGTCAGCGGTGATGCCCGGCGCAGGGGCGGGTCGTCGAACGTTGCCCGGGGGAGCGGGGCACGGCCGTGGAACGACCGCAGAACCCGACCGGGGCGTGCGAAGGCACCGGGAGCGCGATGGCGTGCGTGTCTGGCGGCGGCGTCGCTGGTGGTGAGGTCGGCACGTCGAGGGCGGGGTCGTGAGCCAGGATCTGCGCTTCGAGGCGACGCAACGCCTGGCCGGGTTCGATGCCCAGCTGTCCGATCAGTTCGCTGCGGGCGCGTTGGTACGCGTCGAGCGCGTCGGCTTGGCGGCCGGCGCGGTACAGGGCGAGCAGCAGTTGGCTCCAACGCTTCTCGTTCAGCGGTGCCCGCGCTGTGAGCCGGCTGAGTTCGCCGATCAGGTCGCCGGCGGCCCCGAGGTCCAACTGGACGTCATGGAGGGTGTCTACGAGCTGCTCGTGCTGTTCGTCGAGGCGCCGGGTCTCGGCTTCGGTCCACGGACTGGGTTCCAAGTCGGCCAATGGCGCGCCCCGCCACAGCCCCACCGCGTCCTGCAGAGCGGCATGGGCGGCGGGTCGGTGACCGGCCCGCAGCAGCCGCAGTCCTACGCGCGTCCGTTCCGCGACCCACCAGAGGTCGAGGTTCTCCGGCGGTGTGCCGAGCCGGTAGCCGCGCCCGTCGGTGACGATCACGTCCCGCCCGAGCCGCTTCCGCAGCCGGTAGACGAGCGTCTGGGTTGTTTGGGTGGCGCTCGACGGTGGGTTGTCGGGCCAGAGGATGTCGATCAGGGACGGAAGGGACACCGTTTCCGGGGCGCGCACCGCCAGCCATTCGAGCAGCGCCCGTTCGCGTCGCGACGTGATGACTACGGGATTGCCGTCGCAGTCGCGGACGTCCAGCGGACCGAGGACGCCTACGCACGGTTCGCTGTTGGCTTCGGAGTCTCCCGTTGTCATGCCCGCCTTCCCGTGTTGTGTGCTGCAGCGATCAAGTTCACGGGCGCCGCCGACTGGTCGAGCCCGTCTCCTGATGTGTTTCGCGTGCACTCGCACCGCGGGCCCGCGACCGGTACGTGCCGCGCGAATACTTGTCATCGGCCGGGTAGGGGCGGCTTCGGGGCCGCAGCCGGGGACGGTACGGTTGGCGGTGAGTGGTGAGCGCGCGGGAAAGCCGGAGGGATCAAGACGGTCAGGAACCGCGGCCGACGGTCAGTCGCGCCCCCGTCGATTTCGATGAGTGGTATCGGCGCGAGTATCCGCGGGCGGTGCGGTTCGCGTACGCGCTCACCCATGACGCCGAAGACGCCGAAGACCTCGCTCAGGACGCGTTCATCGCGGCGTCGGCCCGGTGGGACGAACTGTCAACCTACGAACGACCGGACCTGTGGGTGCGCCGGGCGATCAGCAACCGCTCGAAGTCCCGGCTGCGGCGCCTGTACTCGACCGCGAGGACGATGGCCCGCCTGCGCGCCCAAGCGACCTTTGTTGTTGACCCCACGACCCGGGTGGAAGACCACGAGGCGTTGGCGGCGTTGGCGCAGCTGCCCGAACGGCAGCGGACCGCGGTGGCGCTCACGTATCTCGAAGACCGGCCGCTCGCCGAGATCGCTGAGGTTCTCCAATGCACGGTTGAAACGGCGCGCACGCACCGCCGGCGCGGCGAGGCGCGCCTGCAAACCCTCATCGGTGGGACCGAAGACGAAAGGCGCGACCAATGATCTTCTGGCCGGCTGATCAGGGCGGCGCCTCCTTCAAGGTGCCGTCCACCACAATGAACGTGTGCCCAAGGACGGGAACGCTGTGGACCCGGTAGAAACCCGGCTCCAACGAGCCCTCGCCCATGTCGCAGACAGCCCTGACGTTCCGGCGCCGCCCATCGCCGATCTGGTGCGCGCGGACCGCCGAAGACGTCGGCGCACCACCGCAGTGGTCGGCGTAACCGTCATTCTGATCGGACTGCTCGCGTTCACGCTCCGCAAGAGCCCGGCCGAGTCGTCGCTGGACGTGGTGACGATCCCGACCCCCGGGCCGTCGACCGTCGAGGCTCCAAACCGGCCAGCACCGTTCCCATCCGGTTCCGCCGTCGCTAAGACCCGATTCACGCTCGGACCCGCGGACCTGCCGCCCATCGAATCAGGGATCAACGTTGGCTTCGTCTTCCCGATGCTCGTGTATGGCAACGAGTCACCCGGGTCCGGTCCGGTGCGCCTCTACGTTGACGACGGCACGACCGACCGGGAAGTCTGCCCAAACTGGAGCGCTGGGGCGGACGGGGACTGCGGCCGCAACATCAACGCCGGCGGTATCACCCGCATGCTGTGGACGGCACCGGAGGTCACTGACCCGGCCGGGCGCACCTACGCGTTGCATGTGGCGATGCAACCAGCCGACGGCGCTCCCGCCATCGTGTCCGACCGCATCGAGGTTCACGTCAAACCCCGCGGCACGGTCACGAACGGCACCGGAGTCCAACTCGGCGGCGGCGGGGGCGTAGCCATGAACACGTTCCACGCCGCCGACCAAATCTTCGGTGCCATCCCGTGGCACGACTGGGCGATGCTCGACAAGCAACTGAAAGGGTCGCCAGCGCTGCTTCACAACGAACGCGGCTGGGCGGACACGTACGGGTGGGTCGACGGCCAGTTCCTGATCGTCACCCGAGCGGACCCGCCCGTGCCGCCTGCCACCGCCCCTACCGTCTTCCACGCCTGGCTGGTCCTCAACGGGTCGGTGCCCGGGGATCCCACCGCAACGGGAGGGCAGCACATCACCGAGTGCGTCACGCTGAAAGTGTCCTACGACGCGAACAACCAGTACAGCGTCGAAGTCACCGACGCCACCGAACGCCAAACGAGCGCAGGGCACATCTCGATGACTGAAGCCGTAGACCTTCAGAACAACGCCTGCTGACCCGAACGCAGCGGACCGCGGAGCATCGACGGACCAGTCCCCTGGACACAATGCATCTCAGTGTATTTCAATCCCTACATGGGAAACGCGAAGCAGTGGCTATCGACGGCCGAGACCGCCGACGAACTCGGGGTGACACCGAGGACCGTCTACGGCTTCACGAACTCCGGGCAGCTGACGGGATACCGCATGGGCCGGGTCTTCCGGTACCGCGCAGCTGACGTCGACGCCTTCCTGGCGGCGCAGCGCATCAGGCCGGGCGACCTCGATCACCTTCTCGGAGAGTCCGGTTCCGAGCCTGACATCGGGTGAATCGCACCCAGGTGCCTCTCAGCGCTTCGGGAGAGAGTTCGACAGGTACTCGTGGCGGAACGCGTGGAGGATGTTGATCTGAGATTCAGCCGTCAGCGACATGCACACGAGGTCCGAGGTAAAGCCCATTTCGCCCAAAGTCCCGTTGGGGTAAGCCGAAACAGGTGTTGCTTTCTCGGTCACGAACTGAATGATCTTTGGCATCACCGGCTTTCCTTCGACGCTCAGCCAAGTGCCGACCACCTCTGGAATGCTCCAGCAGCCCAGCTGGTACTCCGCGGCACCGCCCCGAAACGAGGAGAAAAGCGGGCGCGCGATGGGCAGCGGAAACCCCGGCTGCGACTTCGCCTCGATGATCAGCGCCTGTAGGCGAAGACGGGCGAGAAGATTGACCGTGTTCCCGTGCGGTTCGTTTCGGTTGTGTAGAGGCACAGCATCAAGCGGGACCTCCGGACCAATTTCGTCTGGCAGGCATGTCACGCAAGCCGTGTAGTCGTCAACGATCCCCGACAGGCACGAGAACGCAGCCGAGCACAGCCCCCGCCCGCAGCGGGCACAGCGGGCGACGGTAGGTCGGCCATGTTCACACCAGTCGGCTGAGACGGCGGAACCGCGCGCTAGCGGTCCGTTGACCATCACGCCACAGAATCGGCATTCGGTGCCGACCTCTTCCATCGACCCGCAGTTGAGGCACCGGCTGCTCATCGAAGGATGCTACGTCGGGTGAACTCCGACGACGGGAGCGCCACGAGCGCGCATCTTCTCCGACTTCCAGGGGTTCAGTCGCCGCACATGAGTTCGTAGCGAGTGATGGTTGGACGCCTGGGGGCTACGGTCGCCGGAATGGAATTCGCCGACGACGACGTGAGGACTTTGCCGTACGCAAAGCGCAGGTTGATCGTCGTGGACACCGATGCGGCCGTGGAGCTGCTGCGGAGCGTGCCGCCTGAGGTCGTCCGCAACAAGGGGCCGTCGAATGTCGGGACGTTGATTGCGACCGCATTTCCGAACAGCGGCGCCGGGTTCGTTGTCGGGGCTGCTGTCCAAGGCGCCGAACTCCTTTGGCACGCACGCATGGAAGCCGAACGGGTGAACCTGCAGTACCTCGTCGTCTCGTCCAGTCAAGCTGAGAGCCTGAACTTCCCGAGCGGGCCGCCGCTCCCACGAGTCGTTCACGTCGCCCATCCCGGCGTCGCCGGCACCTACTACCCAGCTGCGGACTTTCATGAGGCCATGTTCAACGCCAAGTTCGCCGAAGCCCGTCGCATCCTGCGGAATCTGGGGGCGACAGAACTTTCGGTGGAGTACAGCGAAGGATTCAATCGAGGACCGGGTGTCAACTTCTCGGTGTCGCCGCCTGCCGGCAAAGGGGTTGACATCGGTGGTGGTGTCGACCTCACGAAGAAGGTCACTTCCGGCGCGGAATCGACCATGAAGCTTTCGCCAACCGCCCCGGCCCAGGTCCCGAAGGATTTGGTTTGGTTCGGCTCAGATCCTGTCTGGATGGACATGTTCGAGGCTCGGATGGACGGCACCCTCCGAGAATTCACTACCACCTTGGAGTACACACAGGACTCAGGCATCAACGGCAAGCTCGGTCGCCAAGATCGCCGAGGTTGGACTGGAGGTCGGAGGGAAGTTCACGAACTTCCAAGAGACGAAGTGGAAGCTCAGCGCAAAATTCGGCTAGAGCCGCCGTCCAGCGCAACTGCTTCGTAGCCGCCCGACTAGCGCCCCTTCGGCGACGCTCGTCCAGCCCGGGGACCTCGTTCCACTCGTTGAACCAGTCCGGGCTCGACGACGACCCCGACGATCCCCGAGTGTCATGAGGCCCGCGGCTACGGCTCGGGGATGAGCGCCTCGTCTACGAGTTGGGCCGGAAAAATCAATGGCAGCGGCGTGTGCCGGTCCGGCGCGAGCCACCTCACGATCACGGCCGCGTAGCCACCCTCGATCCGCTGCGCGTTGCGGAGGGGGACATCGACGGCCCGCCAACCTTGCGCGACATAACAGACGGCCGACTCCCGGTCGCAGCCTTTGAGCTTCCACTCCCGCCGCTCGAAGAAGAACATCACCTCCAGGGTCTCAACATCTACCGGCGGACACACCGCCGCGACGACCCGTTCGGTCACCGCGGTTCGGAAGTGGTCGTCCACGCGTGTGCTGTAAAAGTTCTCCCACTCGACCCGGCTCACGACCACCTCGACGGCATCCCACTCTTGCGCGGAGGCTGCCCACGCTTCGATGCCGGGTCGAAGCACGTCCAAGGCGGCGATGTCGATCGGGTCGACGGACACCGTCCCGTAGTTCCCGTCCTCGTCGAACATTTCGCTGATCAGGATGAAGACGATCGGGACGCTCACAGCGAGTCCAGTCCGTGTTCAAGGTGCTGGCGTTGGGTGCGTTCGTTCATGACGCGCAACGCCCAACTGGTCAACAGCCCCGAGTCTTTCGCCCCTTGAACCTCCCCGGGCGACCCTGCGCCTTCGGACATCCACAGCACCGCCTCGGACATCGTGTCGACGCCCACGGCCGCCCACCCGGCACGGTCGAAACACCAGACGCAGCAGTACAGGTCGTATTCGTCGCCCGCTACCGCCCGGGCGACCAGTTCGGTCATGTCGACGTCGTCGGCTTGTCCGAGCCACCGGGCGATCACCTGCAGGTCAATGTCCTGGCGGTCCGGGTAGTTGTCGTTCTCCCAGGGCGGGGTCTGCCGTCCGGGCGTGCACCCGTCGCAGCCGGGATCGCAGCTGTCGCCGAGCGCGTCCACGAGTCCAGGGTCGAGAAGCTCGGCTTGTTGTTCGCTGATGATGAACCCGGCCAGGTTCAGGGTTTCCAGATCCGACCAGACTTCGACGCGTTCCAGGAAACGGTCCGCGGCTTCGCGCAGTCGGGTGATCCGCCCAAACCCATGTCCGCAGCACGGATGCCCGACGGCAGCCATGAGAGCTTCGGCGGCGTGCACTCCCACCCACCGCGGCCAGGGGACCTGCCGCACGACGAGCATCCACCCGTCGCAAACCGCGCGGACCTGTTGCGTCTTCACGTGGCGCATGACGCACCTCCGGACGTGACCGCACGCCCCGACGTGATGTCGGGGTCAGCAGAGTGGGTCGCGTCTTCGAAGGCTCGTCACGGTCGTCGGCTTCATGAGGTCGCGTAGTCGGGGCACGCTTCGAGGACTGCGACCTGGACTTGGGCGTGCAACGGTTTTTGGGCTCCGGCGATCTGGTCGTCGGTCGTGGTCTGCGTGTACATGTCGATGAGGCAGTTGGTGTAGGGCTGCGGCGGTGAGATGCGCAACGTGTTCAACAGCAGCTGGGCGAACTTTTCGCGGGTCACGCAGCCGACGGTGGCGTGGCGCCACACGTCCTCGATCGACGCTTCGTCATCCCGGGTGATGACTGAATCCTGTTCGGGGTGTGCTTCGAGCCACTGCGCGGCGCAGCCCAGTTCGGTGGGCGTGTACAGACGGATGCGGTCCTTCCGTCCGAACCACTTCTTCGTGGTGGCACTGACATCCGCGGGCGGCTGGTAGTCCTGGAACAGGTCGTACATCACGGTCCCGGTCTTCGGGTCGCGTTTGATCACGGGCGGCTGCGCGAGCTGCGGCTGGTCGCACGGGACGACCTGATAGATGCCGATGAAGTCGGGGACGTCGTTGTGGGCGGGCACAGCGTTGACCAGCAACCGCGAGTTCGGTCCGGTGAACTTCGCGGTGATCCGGTCGAGCTGCCCCGTCTTGGTGACCGCCCCGGCGGTCCACCCACGGGCCGCCAACGCGTCGAGGACCGCCGGCGCTTTCAACGGTGCACTCTCCCTGGGGAACCGGACGACCGAGATAACGGACCCACCGGGCTGACCGTCCGGGCAGGACCCGACCGCCGTTGTCTCGTGTGTCGCGGTGAGTCCCGGTAACGCCGCGGTGAACACGGCAGTCGCTTCGGCTTGGGCGGTGGGCGCCGAGACCACACTCGACGCGCCCTCCGACGACGACGGCGGCGACGCTGCCGGTGTCGTCGAACTGGCGTGTGGTGCTCCACCGGTCACGGTCGCAGCAGGTTCGGTCTTGGCGCAGCCGACGACGACCAGCAGGCATGCGGTCGCGGTGATGAGCGCGGACATTCGGTGGTTCATGAGGTTCTCCCGCTGGTGGTGTGCCCGGTTCCCGACAGTCGCTTCACGACGGGGATCGGCTGGCGCGTGGGTTCGGACGGTAGTGCGTACTTGCACTAGTGCTTGAGCACTGTTGGTTACGCTCTGGTCTTTCCGATCTCCGCCGGTGACTGTTGTCGACGGCATGACAAAGAGACTCGATACCCATGTCGCCAAGGACTTCGGTGCTCGGCTGCGAACCCTGCGGGACGCCGCCGAGATCAGCCAAGAGCGCCTCGCCCACGACGCCGGGCTGTCTTGGTCGACCGTGTCCCAGGTTGAACGCGGTGACCGGTCGGTGCGCCTCCCCACCCTGCTGCGCCTCGCCGCGGCGTTGGGCGTCACCCCCGGCGAGCTGCTCGACGGGATCCGCCCGCCCACCTGAACACCGCCCCCGGCGTTCACGGCTGCCATCCGAACGTGACGGACGGGCCGTTGATCCCGGTCGGGTAGACCGCCAAGTCCTGGGGCGTCCAGCGCACCAGCTGCGGACGACCGGCGAGCGTCGCCGCGGCGGTGGCTTGTTCGACGTCGAGGTTCAGCAGCCAGCAGCCGTACTGGATCTCGCCGTCGTTCAACTGCACCGAACCCGACGCGCAGCCGAACCCGAACGCGGCGGCGATGCGCTGCCAGCCGAGATACGAGACCGGCTCGAACAGCCACGCCACCGAGAACGGCAAGACATCCGACGCTGCCGTCCGGGGCCGGTCGGTGACAGCGAAGTGGCGGTGTCCTTCGGGCAGGTCGATGCGCAGCCGCCCGACCACCGCCCGGGGTCGCGGGCTCGCGTCGTGCTTGGAGCGGTGGAGGCTCAGCATGCGACCGCGTCCCCGCTGATCACCGCAACGGTGCGAGCGCCGTCAGGGGGCAGGAACCCGACGTCGCTGCGGGCGGCGCGGCGCACTCCCGAACGGGTTGCCCGCGGCGGGGACGGTGGGCGGGTACCCACGACGGTCGCCCGGGCGATCCGCTGGTACGCCACCGTCCACTCGACCGGCAACGCACCGCACGTGATCGCGTGGCGGCGCTGCCGTGGGGAAAGCACGTAGTGGGTGTGCGTGGACACCCGGCCGATCACACAACCGGCGTCGAGCCCGGAGTGTTCCACGAACTCGTGGAGCACGGTGACGTCTTCGGCCCGTAGGCGGGCGACTCGCCGCCCCTGGTTGTCGTGCCCCAACGGCTCGACCCACACGCTCGCCCCGGGAACTGCGACCCGCAGGTCGATCACGTCGATGTCTGCGCCCCCGTCGCCGTTGCGGCTGCGGTGGCGCGTTGAAGTCAATCCGTTGATGCCCATGTGTCCTCCCTGGTGGACCGGAACCGCCCGCCACGTGGTGGCGTCGGCAGTGAACGTTCCGGTCAAGTTGGCGGGTACTCCCCGCAACCCCCGCCCCGCGGTACACGCACTTCCAGAAAATGTTCGCGGGGCAGACCTCGATGGTTGAACCCCGGTCCGGACCGTCACCGGACATCCCCGTCGTCAGCACGGTCGTCGCGTTCGACGACTGGTACGTCGCCCAATACTCCGCCGCCGTGCGGTTCGCGTACTTGCTGTGCCACGACACCGCCGACGCCGAAGACCTCGCCCAAGACGCGTTCATCGCCGCGTCGCGTCGCTGGCACCAGATCGGCGGCTATGAGCGACCGGACCTGTGGGTACGCCGCGCTATCGCCAACCGGGCCAACAACCGGCTCCGCAAGCTGTACCGCGGCACCCGGGCCATGGCCCGCCTCGAAACCGACGCCACGTTCACGGTGGACCTCACGTCGCGCACCGAAGACGCCTATGTGCTCGCCGCGCTGGCCCGGCTCCCGGACCGGCAACGGGTTGCGGTTGCGCTCACCTATCTCGAAGACATGGATCTGATCGACGTCGCCGCCGTCCTCGGGTGTTCCCCCGAAACGGCACGCACCCACCGCCGCCGCGGCGAAGACCGCCTCCGCATGATCCTTACCGCCGAGCACGACAACGCCGGCAAGTGACAGAAACCCTCCGCGCCCTGTACCGCCGCCGGCAGGCAACGGTGAGTGACCTGACAGTGAACCTGTACCCGCACCGAAGACCGGCATGGAACCGGTAGCCGACCAACTCCGCCGCGCCGTCGGCACCGTCCGCGACGCGCCCGCCCCGACCGTGCCGCCCGCCGCGAGGATCCGGCAGCGGGGGAGACGGCAGCAACAACGCCGCGCCGCAACCGTCACCGCAGTTGTGCTTGTAGTGGTCATGGTCGGGATCGTCGGCATCGGGAACCGCCGGTCCACTGGCACCGAAGTTGGCACGGCCAGCCCACCGTCCACAGTTGCTCCGCCCGTGCCCGGGACCATCGCCGCGCCAGCCGGCCTGCGACTCACCGCCCCTGGCTCAGCGACCGACCCAATGCAAGTAGACGGCGGCGCCGCTGTCCGCCTGGTCATCGCCGCTGGTTCGGAACCCGAGGTGCTCCAGTTCTCCGTGGGGTACTTCACCGCCACCAAACTCCTGGTCGACGACGGGCACACCGTGACCGTCGTGGAATACCCGACTACGAACGCCGTGAGCGGCACAGCGGTCTTCGACTTCACGTGGATCGCGCCCGCAGTCACCGGTGCCCAGGGCACGACGTTCACGCTGTCCGCGTTGACCGTCAGCCGCGACGGCACCGAAGCACTCATCCCCGGGACCGTCCACGTCGACGTCAACCCGACGGCGCCAGCCACCTCAAACACCGTCGCTCGTTGAGCCCGTCGCCGTCACCCGACCGGTGACAATCCCGGCACCGTCCTCCGGACCCGCTGCGGGAAGCAGTCGCACCCGCAGCTCCCCGTCCACGTCCCAGCACCACCACCCCGCCCGCAGACCGTGCCAACGCGCATCATCAAGGCGGTCCTCGATCGCGTGGCGGTGGCGTTCTCGGGGCGCCTCCGACGACGGCAAACGCAGATACGAGTCTGGGCGGATCAGCCACACCGACCGCTCCGTCACGACCCGTAGCTCGCCGTCGATCGTCATCGGCGTCAGCGCACAGATGCCGGAGCGGATCAGCCCGGCACGGGCTGGGGCTGAAAGCTCGGCGACGTCGATCGTCGCCTCAGGGCGTTCCGAGTGCATGTCCTGCTCCGGACGCCCCGACACCAGCGCCCACCGGACGGTGGGGTCAACAAGTGGGTCGGGTCAGCGTCTTCGGTACATGCACGTCACGGGCCAGGACGATATCGGACCCTGCCCGAAACCGGCCCAGGAATGCGCAGCTGTGAACGCTCGGACCACCGGACGCCGCTGGCGACCGCGAGCTACGGTCCGCAGAATGCCCAAACCGAAGACGGTGAGCCCTTCGGCTGGAGACGACGAAGCTGAACTGGTTGCGGCGGTGTTCGCCGGCGGAGCCGACGTGATCGTCAACAACGAGGACGCGACTGTCGAGCAACTCCTCGTCGCGGCGGCGCTGTGCCACGGGGACCTGAATCTCATCGGTCGGCTCGACTTGCACCAGCACTGCACCGCCGCGGTGATCGACCGAGCGTTGCAGGACACCACGAGTGATCAGTGGGACGACCCGTGGTTCCGGCTCGGCGTCGCTGGCCTCTGGTGGTTGCCCCTGGAGTTGCATCCTCGACTCGCGCGCGACAGTGATCCCGCGGTCGCGATTCGGATGGCCGGGAGGTGGGAACTCTCGGAGGCGGCCAGTGACATTCTGATCCGCCGTGGGCTCAGCATTCGTATCGCGTTGGCGGCTAACTGGTCGCTGGGATCGTCGGTCGCGATGCGTTGTGCTCGTAGCCGATCGATGCCGGTGCGCCGGGTGGTCGCCTTAACCACCAACCATCCCCGTGTCCTTCGTCGCCTCCTCACGGACCAGGACGAAGAAGTCGTGTCCGGCGCCGCACGCAACAGTCGCACCACCACCGACATGCTCGAAATGGCGCTGGCTGGCACCGCCAGAAGCGATCTGCGCCTCGTGCTGGAGAAGCATCTGGCGTCGCTGCGACGGTCCGAAGCCTCCCGAACCTGACCCCAACACGTCAACGCCTTCGACTGCTGACCGGCTCGCCCTGGGAAGCGAAGGTCATCGGCCGGTAGCGTCGCATGTGGATCTCGTGGACTTGGGGGACGGCATGAGCGTGTGGGATGACCATGAAATGACGGACGCCGTCGTCGGGATCCTGTCGGCGCTCCCGCTCCGCGAGCCCGACCATCATTTCGGTCGACCGTGGTTGACCGCGTATCAACTGTCCGTCGAAGTCGAGCGACTGCACCCGGAGGCTTTCGCGGCGTTCGGCGACAATCCCGGTGGAGCAGGATCGGGATCGCCGTTCAGCGTCCCTCAACGTCTCGCCCGTGAACTGTCGGGGCGCATCAAGAACGACCCGCTGTTACCGATCGAAGGCGCGGACCTCTGCACTCTCAGAGTCGGCACCCTCACGTTCGTCCGCGGCAACGGTGAGATCGTCGAGTCATCGCAAAGCGGAAGCGATCCGCTCGCGATGTTTCGGTACCGCCACTAGCCATGGCCGACCCCGACGACATCCGACGGCTCGCCGAGTTCGTCCGAGCCAACGTCGACTTCCGTCGCGACTTGGGCAGGGACTACGGCTACGCCCACCTGCCGATGTGTGTCATCGACGCGATCTTTTCCATCGGGGTCGGATACGGATCCGTGAAAGCCGTCGTCGCGCGGTACGCCGCCTGGGCCGACCTGGCGCAGTTCCGCCTCGACGCTGCCGACGATCACCAGCAGACGATCTCCGAGTTCTGTGACCTGATCGAACCTCTCGGCCCGGAGCGATTCGCTGAGGTCGTCAACAACCGCTGTCGAACGTCAACCACAAACGGCATCCTCAAGGCCGATGCCGTCGCCCGGTTCGCAACAGTGCTCAGAGACCACGGCATCGAAGATTTCGCCGACGTGCCGACCGCCATCAAAGACTCAGACCTCGACAAGGCGTTGCGGTCGGTCAAAGGCCAAGGATCCGGTATCTCAACCAAGTACTTCTTCATGCTCGCCGGGGACGACACGACAGTGAAACCGGACCGCATGCTCGTCAGATTCTGCACCCGAGCACTCGAACGCAAAGTCACCCCGACCGAAGCAGGCACGCTTGTCATCGCGGCTGCTGGCGCGCTCAGCGAACCCGCCATGACCGTCACACCCAGGGACCTCGACCATGCGATCTGGTCATGGCAACGCTCCCGATGACCACATGAACCCCGGTCACGGGCGTTGGCCGAGGGCGGCCGGCAGCACTGCCAAGCCAACGCCAACTCCTCGCATACCGAGTTGACGGCGATGGGCACCACAGCCCTGCTGATGACGCCCTCGACGGGCGCACCTGGGATGCAGCCACGCCGACGTTCAGCCGACGCGACCGCACCCCGGGGATGCGTCTGGCTCAAGCCGCCCGCGGGACTCTTCTGGGGTAGGGGCCGACCTCGATTGGTCTGTGCTGCAAATAGTTCGTCCCGAACGCCTGCATCTTGACGTGGCGTCGAACCGTCTTGAGTTCGTCGAGCGCTCGACCGGCGTTCAAGGCGAGTTCTGCCCCGTCCGCGTCGGGTTTCGTCGAAGTGACGGCGTAGACGATGCCGCCGACGACCACTACGGCTGCGGCCGCTCCCGCGACGACAAGCAACCGGGTGCGACGGTTGGTCGCGCTCGGCTGCTCTTCAGGGTGCGTTGGATCTTCCGGTGTACTCATAGTTGGCTCTCTCACTGTTTGTGAGCGGCTGGCTATGAAGGATCCGAACGCGAGCCGCTCAATCGTGCGTGGATGTGGCTTTATCCAGGCTGGCGATTATGCGGCGTCCAGGATTTCTCCTGGTCGCTTTCAGCACGCACCTGCTGCATGCTCGACATCAGACTATAGGGGGAATCGAGCCTCTTCGACGATGCGGTTCGGTGGCGTTGGCATGTGCCGTCTGCGGGAGCGGCGCGACGCAGACCACCCGCCTCGCCGGTCACGCCCTGAAACGGCTGTCGTGGTCGCCTTCGGCCGGAGCCGACGGTGTGAGGTGCCCGTCGCGGAGAACGCCGGTCGCCTATCCGCGTGGGACGGCCGCGTCCCCCGTTGGACCGTCACGCACGAGGCGTTCGGCGGTCGCACGAAGTTGCTCCGCTATCGATTCAACGCCTTCGATGGCGCGGAACTGTTTGGTGAGTCGGACGTGGGAGGCGTTGAGGTAGTCCGAATGCTTCGCGGCCTGGCGCACGATTCCGATGGGTGCCCGCCACGCTTCTTCGACGAGGTAGTTCGGTTCTCGGAACACGACCAGGATCAGGAGATCGAAGTCGAAGCCTCGCATCGCGGAGAAGTCGGCGCTGGATGGTGGTGAGCCGACGGGGAGCGCGCAGCCCTTCACCTGGATCCGTTCGCCGTCGTCGGTCTTCACGTCCCAGTCCCGCTGGGAGTTCGGGGCGAGGTTCCCGCCGAACTCTTTCCATATCAAGTACTCGGCGTAGTCGCCGGCGGGCCGGTTGCGGGTGCGCAGGACTCCACGATCACGAAGCATCTGTTCGGCACGCCCTGACACCGCCAGCAGCTCGGGTGCCGACAGCGTTGAGAGGTAGTCCATCGAGTCCGGGTCTGCCATCCGCCCAGTGTTGCATCGCCGTCGCAAGCGAGCTGGCGCCTCGCTACGCGTGGGCTCGCCTCGGCCACCGTGGCAGCCGCGTGTCGTAGGACGTAGGCAGCTAACGTCGCCCCGTTCCGTTGGTCGCGTGTCAGGTCGGGAGCCCGCGCCGTGCACATCGAAAGCCTGTCGCTGACCAACTTCCAGTGCTTCGGCCCCGACACCGTTCGCATCCCTTTCGAGCCGGGGCTCACGGCCCTGGTCGGCGTGAACGGCGCCGGCAAGACCGCTGCGCTGCAGGGGCTCATGCGGTTGTTCGGCGTCACCGAAGACCAGCGTCGCGTGCGGGTCCAGGACTTCCACGTTCCCGTCAGCGAAACCCCGGACACCACGCCGGCGTCGCGGACCCTGACGGTGGAAGTGATTCTCGTGTTCCCGGAACTCGTCGACGAGAGCGACGACGCGGACGCGGTGCCCGAGTTCTTCCAGCAGATGGCAGCGGAGGACTCGGGCACGTTGAAATGCCGGTTGCGGCTCGACGCCGAGTGGACCGACGACGGGTCAGTCGACGGGGCCGTCAACCCGGAGCGGAAGGTAGTGCGATCACTGGCTGCGGAGTTCGGTGACGACGAGTGGAGCCCGTTGAAACCGGTGGACCGCGCCCGCATCCAGATGATCTACGTGCCCGCCGCCCGGGACGGCGCACGGCACCTCACGTCGTTCCTGAAAGGGCGGCTGTGGCGGGCCGCGATCTGGTCACCCGACCTCCGCGACCAACTTGAGTCCGCCGCTGATGACTTGAACACGAAGTTCGGGGCGGAACCGGTTGTGAAGACCGTGGAAACGGCGCTGACCGGACGGTGGCAGCAGTTGCACACCGCCGGCACCGACGCCACACCGTCGTTTCGTCCGGTTGACGCCGAGGTGTCGGTGTTCGTCGGCAAAGCCGACCTCATGTTCCAGCCAACCGAGACCGGACACGACCGCCGGGCCGATCAGCTCAGCGACGGGCAACGGTCGCTGCTTCACATCGCCCTGACCGCGGCGACGTTGGACGTCGAGGCTGCCGTCGCGGGCGGCCACAAAGACAGCGAGTTCGACCCGCAGAAACTGGTGCTCCCGACGCTCACGATCCTGGCGGTCGAAGAACCGGAGAACAGCCTCGCCCCGTTCTTCCTGACCCGCATCGTCACCCAGATGCTCGAAGTCGCCGCCGGCAACCGGGCGCAAGCGGTCCTGTCCAGTCATTCCGCCAGCGTCCTCGGACGGGTGCAACCAACGAGCGTCCGGCATTTCCGGTTGGACCGCCCGACCCTCACATCCAGGGTCGCCGGCATCACATTGCCGCCGGACACGGACGAGGCCGCCAAGTATGTGCGCGAAGCGGTCCGCAAGTACCCCGAGATGTACTTCGCCCGGTTCGTGGTCCTCGGCGAAGGCAGCTCCGAAGAAGTCGCACTCCCGATTCTCGCCGAAGCCGCCGGTGTCCCGATCGACCAGTCGTTCGTGTCGGTTGTCCCGTTAGGTGGGCGCCACGTCCACCATTTGTGGACGCTCCTCACTGCGCTGCACATCCCGTACGTCACGCTCCTCGACCTAGACCGCGGCCGGCACGGTGGGGGCGTCGGACGCATCAAAACGGTTCACCACGAACTCGGTCAACTCGGTGTCACCCCTTGCGCAGCCGGCGACGATCCCGACGACTGGGACATCGAGCAGATCGAAGACGAAGACATCGGCATGTGGGTCAGGCTGCTGCGCTCGTACGGGGTGTACTTCTGCGACCCACTCGACCTCGACTGGACGTTGCTCAACTCGTTCCACGCGCAATACACGACCCTCGAAGCCGGCATGCGTGGCCCGGACGCCCGCAGCGACCCGACCGACGCAGTTCTCGGCGCTGGGGGCAGCGCCGCCCTGTACACAGGACAAGAAGACCGGTTGCGCTGGTACCGGTATCTGTTCTTGGGGCGTGCCAAGCCGAGCACCCACCTTCGAGTCCTCAGCGGACTCACCGAGGACGAACTCCGTGCGGGCACCCCGGACGTCCTCGCCGCGCTCATCGAACGTGTTCGCGTTGACGTGACCTGATGGCCCGGCCCACCATCGACTCCTGGGAACCGTCGGGCATCGACCGGCTCGAACCCGCAGCGTGGGACGCCCTCCACTACGAGGGCAGCACGTTCGTGACCGCCGGTCCCGGCGCCGGGAAGACGGAGTTTCTCGCCCAGCGCGCTTGCTATCTCCTCGAGACCGGGGTCTGTCGGAACCCGAAACGGATCCTCGCGATCTCGTTCAAACGCGACGCCGCCAAGAACCTTGGGCAGCGGGTGCAGCGCCGTGCGCCCGCCGACGCACCCCGTTTCGTGTCAATGACGTTCGATGCGTTCACGAAGAGCATCGTTGACCGGTTCCGGGCTGCGCTTCCGGCGTACTGGGCGATGACCCACCCGTACGACATCCAGTTCTTCAGACCGCGGCTCATCGAATCGTTCCTGGACCGGCTCGGGGCGAGCGACCCGACGTGGACTGCCGAAGTGGCTGGGCTGAACCGCAAGTCGTTTTTCGCGGAACACGTCGGCGGGCAGCGCCTCCCGATCAACCCCGGGGACCCGGTCTCGGTCGAGCAGTTCGCCGTCTGGAGCTGGTGGGACACCGCCTACCGGACGTCGGACCCTCACCGCGTCGACTTTGTGATGCTCAACCGGCTTGCCGAGCTGATCGTCAGGACAAACCCGCAGATCCAACGGGCGCTACGGCTCACCTACCCGTTTGTGTTCGTCGACGAGTTCCAGGACACCACGTTCGCTCAGTACGACTTCCTGCTGTCCGTGTTCGGCGGCAACACGACAACGGTCACCGCTGTCGGCGACAACAAGCAGCGGATCATGGGCTTTGCCGGTGCCATGCACGACGCGTTCACCGGATACCAGACCGACTTCGAGGCTGAACCCTTCAACCTGCGCATGAACTTCCGGTCGTCGGAGCCGCTGATCGCGATCCAACACGTCTTCGCGCAAGTCCTCGACACGTCCAGCACGCTGGCTGTCTCCGGATCAGTCGCGCCGGTGTCCGCCGACGCCGCACACACATGGCTGTTCGACTCTGAACAAGAAGAAGCGCAACGAATCGCGCAGTGGATCGCCGACGACATCCGTCAGTCCGGGCGAGCACCATCGGACTACGCGCTCCTGGCCCGCCAGCAAGCCGACACCTTCGAGAGCCTGTTCGGACCCGCGCTCGCCGCGCATGGCATCGCGCTCCGCAACGACAGTCAGAAGATCGGGAAATCGACACTCCAGGACGTCCTCGTCGACGAACTGACGGTGCTCATCCTCGGACTGGCGCGGCTCGCTGCGTCCACCCGAAACCCCGTGGTCTGGGACCAGGTGTGCTCCACGATGACAGTGCTACGGGGCGCCGATCCCGACGACGAACGGGCGGCCCGGGCTGTCATCGATGAAGTGTCAGCCAAAATCAAACGCGTGCGGGCGGCTATGAACAAGACCCCGCCGACCCGGGAAACGGCGACCCAGTTGTGTGACAGCCTCCTGAAGTTCGTGGACCGAGACGCGGTGCGCCGCATGTTCGTGACCTACCGCGCCGCCGACATGCTAGAGATCGCCGAAGACGCTCTCCGTGCCCGGCTTCAGTCGGTGTGCCACGAGGCGAGCACCTGGCTGGAAGCGTGCGACGAGTTCGAAGGCGTCAACGCGGTGCCTCTCATGACGGTCCACAAGAGCAAAGGGCTCGAATACCACACGGTCGTCTTCTTGGGGATCGACGACAACCAGTGGTGGGCACACACCCCCGGCGAACAGGAAGGGTTGTCAACGTTCTTCGTTGGGCTCTCCCGGGCGGAACAGCGCGCCCGGTTCACGTTCTGTGAGCAGCGAGGCGACCGAGTCAAAGTCCGAGAACTGTACGAACTTCTGGCGCAGGCGGGTGTGAGCGAGTCGCGGTTCTCGTAGCGCATCCGCCGCGTCGGTAGGTGCGAGGGGTGTCCACATACCCGGTCCTTCGTTGCAGTTCGTTGTGTTGCACCGCTACCCCGATCTTGCGCTTTTCGCAAGTCGCACTTATGGTGATCGCTGTGAGCGATGAGGGGGACATCGGTCGGCGGATCAGAGAACTACGCGAAACCGCGGGGCTGGCGGCCCAAGACGCAGCTGCGTCGGCGGGGCTGTCGCCGTCGTCATGGTCACGCATCGAAAGCGGCGACCGGGCCGTGAAGTCTTCGGAACTCGCGCGGATCGCCGACCTGCTCGGCGTGTCACCACTGGCGATTCTGGAACCGGACTCGCTCCTTGCTCGGCTCCCGATTGCGGCTCGTTCGCCGGACGGCACCGCCGTGTCCGGAACCGTCGTCGAACGTTTGACTGCCCTGGCGGAACTCGACGATGTGCTCACCGATGGGGGACTCCCAGGCGAAGCCAACCTTGAAGATGTGCCGGATGTCGATCAGGTGGGCGCGTGGCTGTCGTCGTCGGATCTTCTCGCCGCGTGGGCACGTGAACGTTTCGCACCGAACCAGCACGAGTTCGCGGGACCGTTTCACCGGCTCGCGTTTCTCATCGAGGCGATCCTCAACGTCGACGTCCTCATCGAAGCCCACGACAGTCCGCTGCTCGGCGCCGCGATCACCGACCGCGCGTTCCCGCTGATCTTCCTGAACGCCGGTCAGCCGACCGCCCGGGCGATGTTCACGTTGGCGCACGAACTCGGGCACGTCCTCGCTGGCACCCTCGACCCGCTGATCGTTGACACCACCCTGACAGCCCACGGCAACCCGCAGGAACGGTTCGCCAACGCATTCGCGGCGTCGTTCCTGATGCCCGAACAGGACGTCCACGACCACATCGACAAGTACGGGCGCGGTGCGGACAGCCTCGCCCAGATGATGTTGGACTTCGGGGTCAGCTTCCAGTCGCTGGTGTACCGCCTCCACAGTCTCCGGATCGTGAACGCCCAAGGCCGCGACCGGCTCCACGAAGTCGGATGGTCAGGGTTGTTCTCCCGCATCGACGACCCGCTACGGCGTGAAGAGGTCGCCGAGTTGCGGTACCAGACGATCTCCGGGGCGCCCCCCATGATCCTTTTGTGGCGGGCCATCAACGGCTACCGGCAAGGGATCATCTCGGTGCGCCCCCTCGCCGGGCTCGTCCACCAGGACCCCGACGAACTGCTCGCGGAACTCAACGCCGCGTCGGAACTCGACGAGGACTACTCGACGGCAGACGCGGCTACGAGCGACGAAAGCCACTACGAGGGCTCACCGATCTGACCAGCGCATGTGCCTTTAGCTGTCGTACCCGCGTGCCAAGCTGAACACATGCCGAACCCCGCGTTGCATGACGCTGTGACGCTGCAACACTTCGCGGTCGCAGGACGCCTCGACGTCCTCGACAACTGCCACGGGCATCTGCCTATGCCCCGCTGGACTGACACCGTGCACGACGAAGTCGAGGCCGGCCACCACCGCGGCTACGCGCACTGCGGCCCGGTTCTGCAGTGTGGCTGGTTGGGCACCCCCGTGCAGCCCTCCGCCAGTGACCTCAGGAAGATCACTCGCATCCACATCGGGTTGAACGAAGGCCGCCCCGAGTCTGACAGCCACCTCGGTGAAGCCGAGTCGATCTACTTCGCCGAGAAGACCGGCGGACTGTTCGTCACCGACGACAACGGCGCCTACGACTTCGCGCAACGCCGCCCCGGTCTCGGACCCGCCCGCGTCCGAGACACCGTTTACGTCCTCCGCGACGCCGTCGCCAACGGCTACATCACTCGGGGCGACGCCGCTGCGTGTGCCGCGACGATCAGAGCAGCGGGCCGTCATCTTCTCCGTACCCACCCGGCCACGTTGACGGCGAGCGACTTCTAAGCACCCCGACGCCACAGCAAAGCGCCTGCGCGTCGCCGAGTCTCCTGACACGCCGTCCCGTGTCACAGCCGGAAGCTACCGTGAAGCACTTTCACGCGGAGGGGCATCAAGTTGGCGCTGGGGCTACAAGAGGTCGAGTCGACGCTGTGGGACGCCGCGAACAGTCTCCGCGGTCCCGTCGACCCTTCAGACTTCAAGGCGTACGTGTTCCCGCTGCTCTTCTTCAAGTGGATCAGCGACACCTGGGACATGGAACACAAGCAGGCCGTCGCCGACTTCGGGGACCAGGTCACCGAAGCCGAGGAGAGCGACTACCACCGTTTCGTGATCCCCGACGGCTGCCACTGGTCCGACCTCATCAAGGCGACCAAGACCCCCGGGGCGAAATTGCAAGGCATCCTCGACCGGCTCCAACAAGCCAACCCCGAGAAGATGGCCGGCATCTTCGGTGACGTCGCCTGGGGCAACACTGAACGTCTCCCCGAACCGTCGCTCCTCAACCTGATCGACACGTTCAACAACCTGACGCTCAATCCGGAGAACGTCCCCAACGATGTCCTCGGGCAAGCCTACGAATATTTGCTCCGTCAGTTCGCTGACGAGTCCGGCAAGAAGGCGGGCGAGTTCTTCACGCCCCGAGCGGTCGTCCGGCTTCTCGTCAACATCCTGGACCCGCAACCCGGGGAGACGGTCTACGACCCGGCGTGCGGGTCCGGGGGGATGCTCGTCGAGACAATCGGCGACGTCCGCGACAAAGGCGGCGACGTCCGCACCCTTCGCCTGTACGGGCAGGAGGTCAACCTCACGACCTCCGCCATCGCCCGCATGAACCTGTACCTCCACGACATCGAGGACTTCAAGATCCTCCGGGGCGACACGCTCCGCGACCCCAAGTTCCGCGACCCCGGCGGGGGCATCTCCCACTTTGACGTCGTTATTGCCAACCCGCCGTTCTCGCTCAAGAACTGGGGTGCCGAAGACTGGAAGACCGACCCCCGGGCGTTCTGTGGTGTCCCACCGGCGGGCGCCGCCGACATGGCCTGGGTCCAGCACATGGTGACGTCAATGGCTCCCGGCGGTGGCCGGGTTGGGGTGGTCATGCCGTTGGGGGCGCTGTTCCGCTCGGGTGCGGAGGCAAGGATTCGCGAATGCCTGGTTCGCGCCGACCGGCTCGAAGCGGTCATTGGGCTACCGCCGAACCTCTTCTACTCGACAACGATCCCTGCGTGTCTTCTCGTGTTTCGCAGCGTGAAGGCGGGTGAGCGGGAAGGCGGCGTCCTGTTCGTCGACGGTTCGACGAGGTTCGTCAAAGGCAAGAACCAGAACGAGATGACGCCAGCAGACATCGAGATGATCTCCACCGCCTACCGCTTGGGGGCGGACCCTGACGGTGACGGAGGGGTTCGAGCCCGCTTGGTGACGGTCGACGAAATCGAGGCAACCGGGTGGGACCTCAACCTCACCCGATACCTGAAACCCGCGGCGGCCGCCGCCACCGACCCGAAGACGGCTATCGCCGAAATGTTCGCCGCTCAGGACGCCGCCCGCGAGGCCGAAGCTCATCTCGCTGAACGGCTGAAAGCCGCGGGCTATGCCTGAGGTTGCGCTGGGGGACGTCCTGACCCCCACCCTCGACGAGGTTCCGCTGGTACCCGACGACGAGTACAAGACAGCCGGCATTCTTCACTACGGCCGTGGTCTGTTCGCGCGTCCGCCGGTTCTCGGATCCGGGACGAAGTACAAGAAGTACTTCCGGCTCCACGACGGCGACTTCGTGTACAGCAAGCTCTTCGCATGGGAGGGCGCGCTGACCACTGTCACTTCGGAGTTCGACGGCTACTTCGTTTCGCAAGAGTTCCCGACGTTTCGCATCGACCGGGCTCGGCTGTTGCCCGAGTACATGCATCTCCTCACCCAATGGCCAACTCTGTGGGAGTACGTCAAAGGAGGAGAGACCGGACTCGGCGGCCGCCGCAAACGAGTTCACATCGATCACCTCCTCGGCATCTCAGTGCACTTGCCGGCACTAGACGACCAGAGTCGCGTCGTCGATCTCTTCGCCACGCTCGACGCCGCAGCCGGCGACGCGGCGGCGAAAACGAACGCGATCCGGGCTGCGCAACGAAGTGTGCTCGCTCACGAGTTGGCGAGACCGGGGCAACCGACGAAGCCGATCATTGCCGTCATGGAACACGTGCTGGGCGGCGCGTGGGGTTCCGATCCCGGCGTAGACGACACCGACGTCATCTCGCTTAACCCGTCAGTCTTCGCCGGTGGACAAATCGCAGTCGACCCGACTCGTGGCTCGCCACGTTCGCTCCCAAAGAAGCGTGCGAACGCCCGAACACTCCGACCGAACGACATCGTGATCGAGCGGTCCGGTGGCGGCGACGACCAGCCTGTTGGACGGGTCGTTCTGTTCACCGACGCGTCAGCGACAACCCAGCCCGTCATCCCGTCGGATTTCATGCGCCAGCTTCGCGTGAATCCCGAGTTGGCCAATCCCCAGTACGTGTACTGGGCGCTCTGGACGAAGTATCAGCTTGGCGACACCCGCGAGTTCTCGGCCAAGACAACGAGCATCTGGAACCTTCGAATCCCGGAGTACCTCGAAAGCGTTGTCCCGATCCCGGACGCGGAGACTCAGAGGCGCGTGGTGGACCTTGCGTGGGCGTTCGAACAGGCCGCCCGCCTGGCCGCCGAAAGCCTCCACTCGACGCAAGTCGCCCGATCGGCGTTGCTCGCTGAACTGCTGTCGGGACGACAATCAATCCCGGTTGCGAGCCAACGCGCCCACGAAGGATCAGTCGCATGAAGGGCGGCGGGTTCACTGAGACCTCAACGGTGCAGGCCGCGATCGTCGACCGGTTAGCCCAGCCCGACATCGGATGGGCCAAGGTCCACGGCAAAGACCTGCCCCGTGATCTCGACGCCGTCCTTCTCGAAGATGATGTCCGGGATGCGCTGATCCGGTTGAACCCAATGATCGCCGAGCAACCGGACCGGGTGGACGAGATCCTGCCGCTGCTGCGGGCGGTAGTCCTGTCAGCGGCGACGGAAGGGCTCGTCGCAGCGAACGAGCGGATGGTGACGTGGCTGCGCGGCACCCAGACCCACAAGTTCGTTGGCACCGACGAGTACGTGCCGGTGCGGCTCATCGACTTCGCCCCGGGAGCGGTGAACCGGGTCGTGGTGGCCGACGAGGTGACGTTCGGTCCCCCGGGTAACCAGAAGCGCTTCGATGTTGTCCTGTGGGTCAACGGGTTCCCGTTGGTGGTCGGGGAGACGAAAACCCCGGTGCAGGCGAAGGTGTCGTGGCTGAACGCGGCGTTGGACATAGCGGGGCACTACGAGATCCAGGCCGCCCCGTTTTTCGTGCCGAACGTCCTGTCGTTCGCGACGGAGGGCCGGGAGTTCCATTTCGGGGCGGTCGGTCAACCGGCGGAGCATTGGCTGATGTGGGGGGCAACCACGGACCCGTTCGACTTGGAGGGATGGGACCGGGTGCGCCGCTGCGTCGAGCTGCTCCTGTCACCGGCCCAGGTGTTGAACGTCCTCGCGAATTTCACGTTGTATGAACGTCCGGTGGGCGGCGGGGTCATCAAACTGATCCCGCGGTACCAGCAGGTCGAAGCGGCCCAAGCGGTGCACGATCGGGTCCTCGACCCGGACCGCAGTGGGGGACTGGTGTGGCACTACCAGGGGTCCGGGAAGACCCTGCTGTTGGCGTTCATCGCGCTGCTCCTGTTGAACGACGACGAGGTCGGCGGCCCAACCGTCGTGATCGTCCTGGACCGCATCGACCTGATCGAACAGACCTACCGCCAGTTCCGGACCGCGGGGCTGCCCCGCATGCGCGTCGCGGGCACGAAAGCGGAACTCCGCAAGCTGCTCGCCGAAGACCAACGGGGCGTGATCCTCACCACGATCTTCCGGTTCGCGTACGCCGATGACCTGAACCCGCGGGACAACATCGTGGTCCTCGTCGACGAAGCGCACCGAACCCAGGAAGGGCAACTCGGCGCCGACATGCGCGCCGCGTTGCCAAACGCCCGGTTCTTCGGGTTCAGTGGCACGCCCGTCGCCGCGAAGGACCGCAACACGTTCAAACTGTTCGGTGACCCGGACGACCCGGGCTGGATCTTGAACCAGTACACGATCGAACGGTCGATCGCCGACGGGGCATCCGTGCCCGTGCACGTCGAACCCCGGCTCGTGGACTTCCAGATCGACCACGACAAGTTGGACGCCGAGTTCGAGGCGCTCGCCGACGACGAACAGCTGACCGACGAAGAACGCGAATCACTCGCCCGGCACGCCGCCTCGGTGAGAACGATCATGTTCAACCCGGAGCGGATCGCGGCGGTGTGCGCCGACATCGTCGACCACTACTTGACCAAGGTCGCGCCGCTCGGGTTGAAAGCCCAGGTCGTCGCGTACGACCGCGGGCTGTGCGTCGCCTACCACGACGAGATCACCCGGCTGCTCACCGAACGGGGTGAAGCCCGCACCGCTGACGTGGTCATGACGTTGACGAAATCGGACCCGGACGACTGGCATCAACGATTCGCGTTGGACCGCCCCCAGGAGGAGCAGCTCCGCGACCGGTTCCGGGACGTCAACGATCCGCTCAGCCTGCTGGTCGTCACCGCGAAACTGTTGACTGGGTTCGACGCTCCGATCGAAGGCGGCATGTACCTGGACAAGCCGCTGCGCCTCCACACCCTGTTCCAGGCGGTGACGAGAACGAACCGGCGGTGGACGAACCCGAACACCGGGCAGGAGAAGAAGTTCGGGTTGATCGTCGACTATGTGGGGCTCGGCAACGAGATCGCCAAAGCGCTCCGGGCCGCGGACCCCGACCGGGGCGGCAAACGCCCAGTCGATGTCGAAGGGCTCCTCTCCGAGTTCGACGCCGCGATCGCCGCCGCGCTCGTACCGTTCGACGGGATCGACCGCACCGACAGCTCATTCGCGGCGCTGTCCGCCGCCCAAGCCCGCATCCCCGCCGGCGACCTGCGCGACACGTTCGCCGCCGAGTTCACGCGGGTGCAAGGGCTGTGGGAGTTCCTGGACCCCAACCCGGCGCTCAGTCCCTACCGCAGCGACTACCGGTGGCTCGCCCAGGTGTACGAGTCAGTGAAACCGACCTCACTGTCCGACGTGTTGCTGTGGCAGCGGCTCGGCGCGAAAACCTTGGAACTCGTGCACGGTCACATGACAGAAGTGCGGGTCACCGCCACCGGACTCGACGAAGTCATCGTCGACGCCGAAACGATCGAAGCGATCCGCCAGCTCGCCCTCCCCGACATCGGCGACCCGAACGCCGACGCCGTGCTCACCGCAGGCGAAGCCCTGGACACCATCGAAGCCCGCATCCGCCGCCGGCTTACCGCTTCCGCGAACCACCCCGTGTACGGGCAGCTCGCAGAACGGTTGGAGAACCTGAGGCGCACCCAATTGGATCAGGCGTCGGCGTCGATCGACTTCCTGCGTGCCCTCCTTGACCTCGCCGCCGAAGTGACCCGCATCGAACGCGCCGACGACGACGGTCACCTGGACGACCCGGGGTTGCTGCCCGACCCGCGGCTGGGGGCGCTCACCCAAATTCTCGCCGAGTACGCGCCGGCGGACACCCCCGACATCGTCGAGTCCGTCGTCGCCGACATCGACGGGATCGTGAAACAGGTGCGGTTCGCCGGCTGGGCCGAGTCACAGCCCGGCGACCGAAGAGTCCGCATCGAGATCCGCAAAATCCTGCGCCGCTACGGGCTCCCCACCGGCGACGACCTGTTCGCCAAGGTGTACACGTACGTCGCGGAGAACTACTGATGGGCTTGTCCATTGACACGGCCCAGCCGTTGCGTCGACCGTCGGATCTGCAAGCCCTGGCCGCCGCGGTCCGTGACGCCGATGACGCCGACGAGTCGCACTGGCTCGAATGGAAGTCGACGCTCGACCTCGACTCGAAGGCCGGACGGTACGCGATCGCCCGGGCGATCCTCGGGTTCGCGAACCGTGACCCCGACCGAGCCGCCCGCGACTGCGGCGGCTGCGCGTACCTGATCGTCGGTGCCGAACCCCGATCCGTACAAGGGGTCACTCCGGTCGACCCGGCCCACCTCGAATCCGGGGTCGCCGTATACCTGGGCGGCTCCAACGGGCCGGTGTGGTCCCCGATGTACGTGACCGTCGACGGCACCCAAGTGCTGGTCGTGACCGTGGAACCGCCGAAGCACGGCGATCGCACACACCCGCTGCGCAAGACGTTCCACGGTGACAACAAGGACGGCGCGGATGACGGCACGATCTTCGTCCGCCATCATGGCAAAACCGAACGGGCCACATCTGCGGACATGGACATGCTCGCCGACCGGGCCGCCGGTGCCCCCGCAGTGGATGTGCCCGTCGACCTGACCTTGAGTTGGGCGGAACCGCCGACTGTGCCGAGCTGCGACCCGACCGCCGGCAAAGACGACTGGCTCCGCGACGAGCGCACAGCGCTGATGGCCTCCATGAGGACCGCGCGGCCGCGACCAGCCGACACGAAGAGTCTGCTGCCCTCTGCTCTCGCGATGCCCAACTTGCTGGAACCTCGATCACGGACCCAGTACGAAGCCGAAGTCGACGCCTACATCGAGGACTGTGAACAGCTTTGGCACAACGTGATCCTGTCCCGCTGCTACAACCATGAGAGCAGCCGGATTGCCTTGGTCGTCGAGAACCCGACGGACCAGAACGTCCCCGCCGTCGAAGTCCAAGTCAAGATCCCCGACACGGTGTGGGTGTTCGACCGCGACTTCGAAGAGATCAACTTCGGGCGGCCACCGGCGGCGTTCGGCAGCAAGAACATGTACAGCGGAATCGACCCAGCCCTCCTGCTGAGCATCGCGAACTCGCCACGGAGTTTCATGCCGTACGTGCCCAGTCGGCGGACATTCCGGGTGAGCGACGGTGGCGGCACCGTGACCTTCTCACCTCTCGACCTGCGGCCTCGTCAACGCGAAACGTTGGCCGGCTTCCACGTGATCGTGTCGCCGCAGCATCCCGGCACGACGGTCACCCTGCCATGGACCCTCACATCCACGGCGTTCAACGGGGTTCGCGAAGGAACCATCGATTTCTCTGTCGGCGACACGCTCACCGCCAGCGAACTGCTGAATGACCCCGAAGGCTCTTAGAGACCGGAGGCTTCGACAGGCGGGTTCCACTGTCGGTTCAGGTCGTGCTTCGGTTGAGGGCGAACGGCCAGCACCAGCGGCTTGAGGGTCAGGCGCGAGAGTTCGCGGCCTGACGAACGCAGCGATCGGGGTCCGCGGCAAGGACGGTTCGCAAGGCGGCTGGGAGGGCGGGGCGCGAGGCGACGACTGTTCGGATCGCGGCGATGGGATGACGGGCGAGGAGCGTGAGCTGAGCGTTGGTGAGGTCGTCGCGGCGGGCGAGAACCCCTAGGTTCGAGAGTCGGAAGTGAGTGAAGTGGACGGGGAGCAGGTCAGCGGCCACCGATGTTGCGACCTCGTACTGCACACGGTCGTCGGTATCCATCCCGAGTTCGCGTATAACCGCGTCTGGG
>Ga0209023_10001259_pt1 | contig 34632 bp, 29 predicted proteins | sample LakOneMetagenome_FD_187468 | JGI IMG/M metagenome (GOLD analysis project Ga0209023, IMG submission 187468) | Freshwater and sediment microbial communities from Lake Erie, Canada (SPAdes) (version 2) | ecosystem: Environmental > Aquatic > Freshwater > Lentic | place: Lake Erie, Canada...
GCGTGGTCAGGATCGCCGACGTTCATCATCACCTGCGTGTTTGGCCGCACCTTGTCGGTGATCTTTTGCTTTTCTACCTTAAAATCGATCTTGCCGTAATAGATGTTGCCGCGTTCGCCCTCGGCGCAGCTTACCGTGATGTCGGTGCCGTTCTTGACCTTTTCGGTAGCATCGCCCGATCCGACGATGCACGGAATACCGAGTTCGCGGCTGATGATCGCGCTGTGACATGTTCGGCCGCCGCGATCTGTGACGATCGCCGACGCGCGTTTCATGATCGGTTCCCACGCGGGGTCGGTCATCGAGGTGACAAGTATCTCGCCCTCTTTGAACGTATTGAGCTTGGCCGAATCAAGCATCACATGCGCCTGTCCATGCCCGATCTTTTCGCCGACCGCCACGCCGGTTGCGAGCGGCGCTCCGTGCGTGCCGACGAGTTTGTATTTCTCGATGTAGTTGGTCGTGTTCTGCGCGTGGATCGTTTCGGGGCGGGCCTGCAGGATAAATAATTCGCCCGTAATGCCGTCTTTCGCCCATTCGATATCCATCGGCTGGGGCTTTCCGGCAAGTTTCGAATAGTGGTCTTCGATCGCGCAGGCCCACTGAGCGAGCTGCAAAACTTCAAAACCGGCGAGGCAGAACCTGTTCCGCTGCGTCTCGACCACATCGCGGACCTGCGTTCCTGTGCCGTCGTCGGCAAAGACCATCTTGACCTCTTTGACGCCGAGTTTTCGCGTCACGATCGGCCTGAAACCCTGCTTGAGCGTCGGTTTGAAAACGATCCATTCGTCCGGCGTCGCCATGCCCTGCACGACCGCTTCGCCGAGTCCCCAGGCACCATTAATGACAACAACATCGCGAAACCCGCTTTCAGTATCGAGCGTAAACATCACGCCCGAACAAGCGATATCGCTGCGGACCATCGGCTGGATACCGATCGACAAAGCGACATCAAAATGATCAAAACCCTTCGCCGTTCGATAAGAGATCGCACGGTCGGTCCAGAGCGAAGCGTAGCATTCGTGACAAGCCTCGATGATCCGCTGTTCGCCGCGAACATTCAAGATCGTGTCCTGCTGCCCGGCGAACGAGGCGTCCGGCAGGTCTTCGGCCGTCGCGGAAGATCGCACTGCGACCTCGAAATTCTTTTTGCCGATACGCTTGCCAAGCTCGCCGTAAGCCTTTGTAATAGCCGTTTCGACCTCAGTGGGAAACGCCGTTTCGAGCATCAAACGCCGAGCTTCGCTGCCGACACGGGCGAGTTCGTCGAGGTCGTTCACGTCCAGACCTTTTAGCAGATCGATCAGACGTCCACGCAGATTGTCGGTCTCGAGCAACACTTCATAGGCCCGGCTCGTCGTCGAAAACCCGTCAACCGACCGCACACCCTGCCCCGTCAGCTCCTGAAACAGCTCACCAAGCGACGCACACTTGCCCCCGACGATGGCCACATCGCCCGCACCAACCTCGCTAAAATCAAGAACGTATTGTTTTGAATCGCTCATAAGTCAGAACCACCTGCGGTAGCGGGTGGTTGAAGACAGCGGTTGCTCACGCTATTCTCATGATCACCTTGTCTTTTGCTAACGTTAAACCACCCGCTACCGCAGGTGGTTCTGACTAAAATCGAATGACCGCGTCAGGGCCGCCTTCGACGTGCACCGTGTCGACGAATCGTATGCTCTTTGAGTCCGTCGTCATCACGACCGAGTGCGTGCGTTTGCCCGAGCCGAAGAATCTGACGCCGCGAAGCAGCGAGCCGTCGGTGACGCCGGTTGCGCAGAAGATGATCTTCTTACCCGGAGCGAGATCGTTTGTGTCGTAGACCTTGTTCACGTCGGTGATGCCCATCTCGGCGAGGCGTTTCATAACGACGTCGGCGGGCGGCACTTTTGATTTATCAACGCCGAGACGGTCCGGATCCCAGACAAGTTTGGCCTGAATTTCACCGTTCAGACATTTCATCGCCGCCGCTGTTATAACCCCTTCGGGTGCACCGCCTATTCCCATCAATGCGTGAATATTAGTCCCGGCAACTGCTGCCGAGATACCGGCCGAAAGGTCGCCGTCGCCGATCAGACGAATGCGGGCACCCGCCGCACGGACCTCGTCAATGAGAGCCTTGTGCCGTCCGCGATCGAGACACATCACGGTCAGATCATCGATATCGCGGCCGAGACGGCGGGCAATATTTTTGAGATTGTCCGTCACCGGAGCATCGATATCGACCGCCCCGCGGCACGATGGGCCAACGACGATCTTATCCATGTAAAGGTCAGGTGCGTTGAGCAGACCGCCTCGTTCCGCAGCCGCGAGCACCGCGATCGCGTTGTTGGCTCCGAGTGCGCAAAGATTTGTGCCTTCGAGTGGATCGACGGCGATATCGACCTCGGGAAATTCGGTACGGGCTTCTTCTGAGAAGATGCCGCCGCCAACTTCTTCACCGATGTAGAGCATCGGAGCTTCGTCGCGTTCGCCTTCACCGATAACGATGCGGCCGCGCATCGGCACGGTGTCCATTACTTCGCGCATCGCTTCGACGGCGACGTGGTCGCTGTATTTGCGGTCGCCCTGTCCCATTGTTTTGGCCGATTCGATGGCGGCGGCTTCGCACACACGCAGAAAATCGAGCGACAGATCACGTTCAGCTTTGATGTTTTTCATCTTGGTTAAATTTTTACTTGTACACTAATATCAGTCGAGGTAATGATGAGATAATACCACTTGTCTAACCTGATTTGACAAGCTATCCTTGAGGTATTACGGTTTTATTTTGCTTTTTTGATTATTACGGAGACCGAAGTTAAAAATGACCTATATTGTTGCCGAGCCGTGCGTCCAGTGTAAATACAGCGACTGCGCCGCCGTTTGCCCCGTCGAGGCGTTCCACGAACTTCCCGACAAACTTTTGATCAACCCGGACACCTGCATTGACTGCGACGCATGCCTCCCGGAATGCCCTGTCGAGGCCATCTACTCGGACATGTCGATCCCAGAGGAATACCTGCCGTGGCTGGAAATAAACGCGACCGCCGAAAACTATCCCATCATCAGCGTAAAACAACCGGCACTCATGGGCCCGGGCTGTTCGGGACCGCCGGAATAGTTTATAAGATATTTGAATTAAAAAAGGCCGCGAGTAAAACGTTCGCGGCCTTTTTTCGTCAGTATCAAGACTCGCACAAATCGCACGTAAGACCGGATTCGTCTTAAGACCAGAATTAGCCCAGGGAAGCAAGCTCGCTAAATCCCCAGTTCCGAACGCCGTCCTTCACTTTTTCGATGAACGGAAAAATGAATTTTCTATGAAGAAAAATGAAAAAAACACGAAGAAAAATCATTTTTCTTCGTAGTTTTATCGTTTTTCTTGTCAATATTTTCATTTCGATACCCAAGAAAACCATTTTTCTTCTCACCTTTATCGTTTTTCTCGTCAAGAAAATCATTTCGTGACGAAAGGGAAACACTTTTCTTGTTGAGGTATTCATTTTTCTTGTAAAGATCTTCATTTTGTTAGGCAACAAAATGCTTCCTTTGTGTAACGAAATGAAGTTCTTCGCAAGAAAGATCTTATCGGCTACAGCTAATTTCATTTTCTTCGTAAACAAATTGATGATCTCGCGTCGAAGAGAGTTCTTTGCGCTTGGTACGGTGTTGTAGAAAAACGAAACTCTGTCGAGGATTCGCACTCTGACAGCCTTTTTGGCAAAGTCCATTTTGGAAACATGGGATCAAAAGGCCTTTCAATTCCAACGAAACCCGACCCGGAAATTGACCGGTGAACTGACCGTGCGGATAGGGGTTCGGCCGGTCGAGTAGCGTGAATTGCTAACGTTTTCGAGAGCGGCAAATACGGATGCACGTTTTCCGATGCGGCGTGAGGCGAAGAGGTCGATCTGGGCAAACGGTTCGAGGCGAAAAAGGTTTTGGTCGTCGTCGTATTGCTTTCCCGAGGCACGGCCTTGCAGGGCGAGTGTCCATTCTTTGAGATGGTAACGGGCTTGAAATGTAAATTGATGTCTTGCGATCTGCGGCACCCGCAGGCCCACGAGGGTCGGATCCGATGCAACCACCCGCGAATCCGCGAACAGATAGCCCGCAGAGAGGTGCAGGCGGCGATACGTCGTCTGGGCCTCGATCTCAAACCCGGCTGAGCGAGTCGCACCGACATTCTGCCGCTGCCGCGTGATCAGCGTTGGCGTGACGGAGAGCGTGACATTAGAAACCGCCCTGTCCACCTTGGTCCAAAAAACAGACGAACGAATACTGAACGATCGAAGGTTGTAATTTGCGCCGGCCTCAGCATTTGTCGCTCTTTCGGCCCTCAGATCGGCGTTCGCGAGCGTGTTCACATTTCCCACGCGAAAGGTACGATACAACTCGTTTAGAGTCGGCGAGCGGAAACTCGACGAAGCGCTGGCATAGACCGAAAAGCGGTCATTCGCATGAAAAAGGATCGCCGCCTGTGGGCTGAACGCAGTCTCGTTCCGGTCCGTAAAGAGAGTTGTTGAAGACAGATTCGACGCGAGGCTTAGAGTCGAGACAACGCCGCGACTATTTTGCCAGCGATCGATCCGAACGCTGCCAGCGATAACAAGTTTGTCACCAACCCGCAACAGATCCCGCAAAAACGCCCCAAATGCCGTCTCACGCCCGCCCGCACCGACCTTTGTCGTCGCCAGGCCGTTCGAGTAAACGATCTCGTCACTGCTGCCTCGAACTTGTCTCGCGTCAATTCCCCCAACCAGTGAATGTTCTCCAACGACGCCCGACACTATTAGCGAGCCGCCAATATTCTGTGCCGGAACTCGTTGGATACGAGTTAGATTCTCGGCGGTCCGGGCCGCATTTGCCGCCGAAAACGTCTGGTCATAGACCTGCGTTCCACCGTACGCACGCCATTCGGCGTTGAGTCGCTCACGCCTTGAAAACTTGCCGCCAGCGACGATCTGACGAATATGCGTGCGATTTGTCTGTAGACCTGTGCCGTTGGTGCGCACTTCGCCAAAGATCGACGGACGGAGAAATATCGAGGCCGTTTTGCCGAATTCACGCCCCGCGCGGCCTAAAAAACTTGTATATCTAACGCCCGCAAACCCATCGACTGGCCCCCGAGCAGCCTTATCGACCGGCACAAAGCCGAGCGTCTGAAACGCCGCCGCTGCTGCGTCAAACGTGAATCCTTGCCATCCCGCTCCGGCAAATGCCGAGCCGGAAAACGTGTCCTGGCCGCCCGCAAAAGCCTCGGCAGAAAAAGCGTGATTTCGCTCAGCCTTTCGCGGTATAATATTGACAGCTCCGCTGAGCGCGTAGTCGCCGTACAGGCTCGACGCACCTCCGCGAAGCACTTCGACCTGTTCTACCGCAATCGCGGGCACGCGTTCCCATTGAACCCAGCCGCCAAACGGATCACTCAACGGCACGCTGTCAAACAGCACGGCCGCACGGCTCGCTCCGCTCGACCCCGTTCCACGAAACGAAACGCCCTGTGTCGTTGGATTTGACGTACGGCTTCCCGATCTGCGAAATGTCGAGAAACCGACGCTTTGCCGCAACGTTTCGTCGAGTGTCGGTGCCGCCGATGCGTCGAGATCGGGTTTTGACAAGACGGTGACGCTCGCCGGAGTTTCGCCGATCGTCGATCCGCTTCGGTCGGCGACGACAACGACCTGTTCGCTGATCGGTTTTGGAGTCGGCGTTTGCCCGCTAAATGTTGCAGCAAATAGGAGAATCGAGAATGTGCCGCCAAGAATTCGCATAAAAAATTGTTGCAATCGGGAACGATTCGATGTTTAGATATATATTATCACGGGTAAAATCTTGACTTTAGATAAAAACAATTTATGTTCGACAACGTGACACAAAGCGCCGCCAAACCCTCGCGCCGCGTAGTCGATTGGCGCATGAAGGTGCTCGTTCTTTTTGGGACGAGGCCCGAGGTTATTAAACTCGCGCCTGTAATTCACGAGCTCCGCAAGAAATTTTTCCAGACGATCGTCGTCTCGTCGAGCCAGCACAAACAGCTTTTGAAACCGTTTCTCGAGGCTCTCGATGTCGATGTCGATTTCGATCTCGCGGTGATGAAACGCAATCAAACTCCGAGTGACGTTTGTTCCCGCATTCTTGCAAAGCTCGACAAAATACTCGACTCCGAAAAGCCCGATCTGATTTTAGTTCAGGGTGATACGACCACGACACTGGCCGGTGCACTCGCGGGATTTTACAGACGAATTCCGGTAGGCCACGTCGAGGCTGGCCTTCGCAGCGGAAATCTGATGAGCCCGTTCCCCGAGGAAATGAACCGCCGCGTCGTATCGCAGATAGCGTCATTCCACTTTGCCGCGACAGAGAAGAACCGCCGCAATCTGCTAGCGGAAGATGTTGGCAGCGAAAAGATATTTGTCACGGGCAACCCTGTGGTCGATGCGATGAAGCAGATGCTCAAACAAATGAGTCCGAGCCCGAAAATAAAGGCTCTCATCAAATCGACCGAAAACAAAAAACGCCTTCTGCTGACAACGCACCGCCGCGAGAGCTTCGGCCCGGTGATGACTGCAAATCTCAGAGTAATACGTGATTTTGTGGATAAACGAAAGAATGTCTGCCTATTTTTTCCGGTTCACCCAAACCCCAACGTAAGGGCTGCCGCAAAGGACATTTTAGGAAAATCTGACCGCATCCATCTGATCGATCCGCTCGATTACGCCGATTTTTTGGCGGTAATGAAATCATCGTGGCTGATCGTTTCTGATTCCGGCGGTGTGCAGGAAGAAGCTCCGTCGCTGGGAAAACCGCTTCTCGTGCTTCGTGAAAACACGGAGCGGCCTGAGGCGATACGCGCGGGCGTATCGAAGTTGATCGGTAATAATCCGAATGCTCTCAAGAAACTCCTTGAAGAAAATTACGACGTCGAGACTTGGATAAAATCAGTCAAAGAGGTCGCCAATCCGTTCGGAGACGGCAAATCGGCCGCTCGCATCGTACGCGTGATCGAGGAAAAGCTCGCCTCCAAACAACTGCAAAATAAGGCGTTGCAGGCAAATCTGTTCTAACCCAAGATGTCATCCGGCGCACAACAAGGGAAACATTTACTCACCATTTTGGTCGAGGACTATTTCCACGTCGGTGCGTTCGAAAATCTGATCCACCAACGAAACTGGTCCAATTTTGAGCCGCGTTATGAGCAAAATACGATCAAAACGCTTGACCTGCTCGATGAATTTAAGACAAAAGCGACATTCTTCGTCCTAGGCTGGATCGCCGAACAAAACCCGGCACTGATCCGTGAGATCGTCGCACGCGGGCATGAGGTCGCGAGCCGCGGATTCTATCACCGCAGCCTGAAAAATTTAACAGATGAGGAATTTCGCACCGATCTTCGCCGTACAAACAAAGCGATCTATGACGCTTCGGGTCAGAAGGTAATCGGCTATCGATCGGCGGAAAAACTCGCGTACAGCAATAAAGATTGGGTCTTCGACGTTCTGGCCGAGGAAGGCTTTGCTTACGATTCGTCATTTTTGCCTGGCCGCAACAGTGACAAGGCAAAGCGCTATGCACATCAGGTTCACAGCGGCGGTAAAGCGGTTTGGGAGTTTCCATATTCGACCCGCGATCTCGGCGTCGGACTGCTGCCGATCTCGGGTGGCAATTATTTCCGGCAAATTCCGTACACGCTGACGCGCCATGCGGTAAAAAATTGGAATAAGGAAACGGACACTCCGTTTGTCTCGTATTTTCACGTCTGGGAACTCGACCCCGAACAACCCCGCATCTCCGCCGCGTCAAAGGTCACGCGGATCCGTCATTATCGCAAGCTCGATAAAATGGAATGGATATTACGCGAAAACCTCGAGCTATACGATTGCGGCAGCATCGCCTCGCACCTCGGCCTGCTAGACGAGATCCGTCGGGACGTAAAGGCACATGACGCAGCGATTGAAATGATCTCGACCTCGATCGAACCGGCCGCCGCGAAAACAAGGGCAAAAATGACGCCCGTCTCGATCGTCATTCCCTGCTATAACGAAGAAGAAGCCTTGCCGTACCTCTCCAACACCCTACGAAGTGTCGAACAGCGGCTCGAAGCCGTTGGTTTTGCAGCAAATTTTATTTTCGTCGACGACCGCAGCACCGACGCGACGTTTGAAAAGCTGAATGAGCTGTTCGGCAGCGAAAACAACGTGACTATCGTCCGTCACGAAAAAAACAAAGGCGTTGCCGCCGGCATTATGACCGGCATTCGCGAGGCAAAGACAGAGATCGTGGCGTCGATGGACTGCGATTGTACTTACGATCCGCACGAACTCGCCCGAATGCTGCCGTTGCTCGGCAACGACGACATGGTCACGGCTTCGCCGTATCACAAGGACGGCGGAGTGCGAAACGTGCCCGAATGGCGTCTTTTTCTTTCGAAAGGCGCGTCGTTTCTCTATCGCCGTGTGCTTCACGCTAAGCTCGACACTTACACGAGTTGTTTCCGGATATATCGCCGCGACGCGATGCTCGGGCTTGACCTGACCGAGACAGGATTTCTCGGCGTTGCTGAAATGCTCGGTAAACTCGACCTTTCAGGCGGCCGTATTGTCGAATTTCCGTCTGTTCTAGAGGTGCGTTTGTTCGGAATTTCGAAGATGAAGACCGCTCGAACGATCGTCGGCCACCTTTCTCTTCTCTCACGACTCGCAAAAATCCGCTGGTTTCGGAAATCCGAACCGATTAAAACTTCTATACAACTTGAAGAAAAGTCGCGATAGTACGGCTCGATCCTTTGGACCAAATCGAACATTTCTTCTTACGCGGGATAACCGGCAAAATTCGGGTTCATCCCAATTCCGACTAAAAATTTAGATTTATCATAAATATGACACCATCTGCTACAACCGAAAGATTAATGATGCTCCCGTCGGACCAGGATTCGACCGGACGGACCTTTGGCGAAGAGGAAATTCGCTATGTAACCGAAGCCCTCAATAGCGGCACGCTGACCACGACAAAAGGTAAATTCGGCAAAATGCTCGAAAAGGCCTTTGCCGAAAAGCTGGGTGCAAAATATGCCTATGCATGTACGTCAGGCTCGGCAGCGATCCATATTGCGGTCGCAACCGTAAACCCGAATCCGGGCGATGAGATCATTACGACCTCGATCACCGATATGGGCGCTCTGTCGCCGCTGATGTATCGCGGTGTCGTTCCGGTCTTTGCTGAGGTCGACCCGAAAACGCTGAACGTCACGGCCGAGACAATTGCTGCAAAGATCAGCGAACGTACCAAGGCGATCATCGTTACACATCTTTTCGGAAATCCGTGTGTCATGGATCCGATCATGGCTCTCGCAAAAGAGCACAATCTTCCTGTCATCGAAGATTCGGCACAGACGTTCCTCGCGAAATGCGGCGACAAATACGCCGGAACTATCGGCGACATCGGTTGCTTTTCGCTCCAGCAGGGCAAACACATGACCACCGGCGAAGGCGGCATGGTCGTTACGAACGACGACAATATCGCCCGTCATATGTTCCTGTACATCAATAAAGCCTGGGGCTACGGCGATGCGAATGCCGACCACTATTTCATGGCGCTGAACTACCGCGTCAGCGAGCTTCAGGCCGCAGTCGCTCTTGGACAGCTTGAAAAACTCGACAACACGGTCTCAAGCCGTCAAACGACCGCCGCGATGTTCGAAGAATTGCTTAAAGGCATCGACGGTATTGAAACGCCGGTCATCGAGGACAACGCAACGCACGTATATTGGAAATATTGCCTGACCGTAGATGATGGTAAGATCGAAGGCGGTTCGCCCGCACTCGCTAATCTGCTCAAAGAAAAGAACATTTTCTCGGCACCGCGCTACATCGTCAAACCGGCATTTATGTGTCAGGTCTTTCAGGAAAAGAACACGCTTGGCGACAGCCAGTTTCCGTTCAATCTCGCTCGCGAAGGTGCGGTCGATTACGCAATGGAAAACTATCCGCTGACCGAAAAGGCCCTGCACGATGTGCTCGTCCTGCCCTGGAACGAAAAGTACACCGAGGAACACGTCCGCTATATCGCCGACAATGTCCGCATCGCAGCATCGAAACTAAGGAAATAATATCCACCACATAGGAACATAGATCACATAGTAAATTTCTTCTATGTTTCCTATGTTCCTATGTGGTCAAAAAGAAAATGAAAAAACTTAAATTTGGACTAGTCGGAGCCGGTGGTATCGCACAGGCGTATGCACAAGCATTTAATGAGAGCGAATGCTGCGATCTGGTGGCCGTTGCGGACGTTCGCGCGGATGCTGCCAACGCATTGGCCGAGATCGTGGGCGGAACGGCTTACAGCTCGTACAAAGAGCTGGCCGACGTCGAACTCGACGCCCTGATCGTCGCGACGCCGCCAAGCACACATCCTGAGATCGCCTGTTTCTTTATGGAACGCGGCGTTCCCGTGCTTTGCGAAAAACCGCTTTGTCTCTCGGTTGCCGAAGCAGAGAAAATGATCGCGACCGCTGCCGCGAGCAATGTTCTTTTCACGATGGCGTCGAAATTTCGCTACTGCGATGACGTTATCAAGGCGAAAGGAATTGTCGCTTCGGGAATGCTCGGCGAAGTTCTGCAATTCGAAAATGCATTTACCGCAAAGGTCGATATGTCGCAGCGTTGGAATTCGAACGCCGAATTCTCAGGCGGCGGCGTGCTGATCGACAACGGGACGCACTCGGTCGATATCATCCGCTATTTTATGGGCGGTATCGAGTCGGTTCTTGTCGTCGATGCGGGTGGCACACAAGGTTTGTCCGTCGATGAGAACGTAAAGATGTTTGCCAAGACCAAAGGAAATGTCACCGCAAGCGTTGATCTGACGTGGGGCATCAACAAAGAATTGCCTTACTTCATTAGCATTTACGGCACGCAGGGCACATTGCACATCGGTTGGCGCGAATCGAAATATAAAACAAATTCGAGTGCCGATTGGACCGTTTTTGGCGGCGGATATGACAAGGTTGCTTCGTTTAAGGGCAAGATCGAGAACTTCAGCCACGCTCTGCAGGGCAAAGAGGAACTCTACATCAAACCCGAAGACGCTCTGGCATCCGTCCGCGTCATCGAGGCAGCGTACAAATCACTAAACCAAAACCTCTGGCAGCCGGTAGTCGAAAAGGCCGCGGCAGCAAAATAAGTTAACAGGGATAAAGGAGATAAAAGAGATTAGATCAATATTTCTTTTATCCTCTTTATCCCTTTCATCCCTGTTAAGCATATTTTTATGGCACGAATTCATCCGACAGCAATAATCGAGGACGGCGTCACCTTTGGCGAGGGCACGAGCGTCTGGGACAACGTTCATATTCGTCACGGTGCGAGCCTCGGTGACGAATGCATCGTGGGCGAAAAAACCTATATCGCCTATGACGTCAAGATCGGCAACCGCGTCAAGATCAACGCGATGGTCTACATCTGCGCCGAGGTAACGATCGAGGACGGCGTGATGATCTCAGCATCGACGACGTTTACGAACGATAGATTCCCGCGTGCCACCTTTCCCGACCTAAAAAGTTTACGTCCATCCGAGCCCGACGAACACACGCTCGCAACGCTCGTTCGCGAAGGTTCGACCATCGGCGCCGGATGCATAATCGGCAACGATCTCGAAATAGGACGCTGGGCAATGGTTGGCATGGGTTCCGTCGTTACAAAAAGCGTGCCGGATTTTCATCTTGTGCTCGGCTCGCCTGCACGCTCGATCGGTGCTGTGTGCAAATGCGGATTGCTGTTTCATAAATTTGTTGATGGGGACAATGGTAAGTACGGGTGCGAATGTGGTTTGGCCTACGAGATAGCCGAAAGGAAAGTTCGCGAGACAGAAGTATATGCTGCTACTATTTCATGACATCGGGATCCCGCCGGCCTTGGGCTATTTAATAATAGCGATTTGTATAGCCGGACCCATTTTGTCCATCCTCGGATTAATCCAGTTATGCCGTGGCGCAGTCGTGGTGTCGGTACTAAAAATTGCGCTTATAGCAACGGGTATATGTACCTTCCTTGCAGTTGCTTACTTTCTAAAGTTTTTGCAGCCAGTTTCTTATTTCGACTACGAGGGACTTTTCGCAACAACCGCATTCCCATTCGGGTTTAGCACTTATATGGCAACATCGGTCGCACTTAAAATCTCGTTCTTTGCCGTTCCCGTCGGAGCGATCGCCAATTTTCTGGCATTCGTTGGCATCTTTAGCTTCATGGGCCGCCGAAGTCCAAAATTCCCTTAAATTTGAAGATGACCCAAAACATAGCCATCGTCGGTTCCGGATTTCTTGGCCTCACGCTCGCACTGCGGCTTGCGGAGCGGGGCGATAATGTTACCTTGTTTGAATCGGCAAATGAGATCGGCGGGCTGGCTTCGGCATGGGAAATTGGTGATGTGACGTGGGACAAGCACTATCACGTTACGCTCGCTTCAGACGCGAATACGCGAAAGATCGTCGAGGAACTCGGCCTCGGCGACGAATTTAACTGGGTCGAGACAAAAACAGGTTTCTACACGGACGGCGAACTCGTGTCGATGTCGGACACCATGGAATTTCTCAAATTCCCGCCGCTCGGCATTATCAGTAAACTGCGTCTCGGTGCGACGATCTTTTTCGCTTCACGGGTAAAGGACTGGAAAGCCCTCGAAAAGGTCTCTGTCGAAAGCTGGCTGACCAGACTGTCGGGCAGACGCACGTTTGAAAAGATCTGGAAACCTTTGCTCAAGGCAAAGCTCGGCGAAGCTTACAAAGACGTTTCCGCTGCATTCATCTGGTCAACCATCCAGCGCATGTACGCTGCGCGAAACTCGGGCCTCAAGAAAGAAATGTTCGGCTACGTACGGGGCGGTTATGCCCGTGTGCTTGAGCGTTTTGGCGAGGTCTTGATCGAAAAGGGCGTCGAGATAAGGCTCAATTCAAAGGTGGACGAGATCGAAAAACTCTCAAGCTGCAAGCTGCAGGTTCACACCGCTTCGACCAGGCGGCGCAACGACAAAAAAGGCCGTCTTTATCCCCAAAAGGCAAAATATGCGCGCGTCGCTCCGGCAGTCGCAGTCGCAGGTTTCTCCGGCGGCTTTTTGTCCGAACCCGCGTTGCCCGCATATCGCCGGATGCAGGGCGAGACCAACACATTCGATAAGGTGATCCTGACCTGCCCGTCAAACGTCGCGGCCAAAATGGCGCCGCAATTGTCGGCGACAGAAAAGAAAGGGCTCGAAAATATCCGTTATCAGGGCATCGTCTGTGCGTCGGTGCTGATGAAATGTTCGCTGTCGAAATATTACGTCACAAATATCACCGACGAAGCTCCTTTCACCGGTGTCATCGAAATGTCGGCTCTTGTCGATAAAAAAGAATTCGACCGCAACGCGCTGATATATTTACCAAAATACGTCGCTCCGGACGACGAATTGTTCGACAAGTCGGACGAGGACATCGAACGGATATTCCTCAGCGGCCTCGAAAAAATGTACACGCATTTCCGCCGTAAAGACGTTGTGGCATTCAAAGTCTCGCGTGTAAAGCAGGTATTTCCGTTACCAGTCCTGAACTATTCCGAATCGCTGCCACCAGCGAAAACATCGATCGACGGGCTGTTTGTCGTAAATTCGTCGCACATCGTAAACGGAACGCTGAATGTTAACGAGACAGTTCTCCTCGCAGAGAATTTTGTGAAAGAAATTTAGCCGCGAAAAGGCGCAAAAAGCACAAAATTTCCTTTTTGCGTCTCTTGTGCCTTCTCGCGGCAAATATTTATATGAAACCGATAGCAAGTTTATCGCTCGACCTCGACAATAAATGGTCGTACATGAAAACGCACGGCGATGCTGAGTGGGAATCGTTCCCGTCGTATCTCGATGTTGTCGTGCCGCGAGCGCTTGCGTTTTTGGCGGAGCGAAAGCTTGGCATTACGTTCTTCATCGTCGGCCAGGACGCGGCGTTGGAGAAAAATCGCGAGGCGATCGCGTCGATCGCGGCGGCGGGACATGAGATCGGCAATCATTCGTTTAACCACGAACCCTGGCTCCATCTTTATTCAAAAGACGAACTAATCGAGGAGTTTGAAAAGACGGAAACTGCATTATTAGATGTGACCGGAAAACGCCCGGTCGGCTTTCGCGGCCCCGGTTACAGCATGTCGCCTACCGTCGTCGAAGTGCTCGCGGAGCGAGGTTACGAGTATGATTGCTCGACCCTGCCAACCTATATTGCGCCGCTTGCGAGAGCTTATTACTTTTTCAAATCGCCCGAAATGTCCGACGAGGAACGCGAGAAACGAAAGAAATTATTCGGCAAATTCTCGGACGGATTTCAGACCTTAAAACCGCATATGCTCGACATCGGCGACCGGCAGTTGGTTGAGATCCCGGTCACGACAATGCCGGTTTTCAAGGTGCCGGTCCACGTTAGCTATCTGATCTATCTCGCTACATTTTCGCCGCTGGCCGCAAAGATGTATTGGAAGACCGCTCTAACGTTGTGCCGTGCTACGGGAGTCCAACCATCGCTGCTGCTGCATCCGCTCGATTTTTTGTGCGGAAAAGATGCCAAGGAATTAGCGTTCTTTCCAGGAATGAGCATGCCGATCGAAAAAAAGCTCGACCTCGTCAGCGATTTTCTGGCGGCGTACACGGAGCATTTTGATGTCGTGAATATGCGTGCACATGCCGACGCATTTCGGAGCGGACAGACCGCCGCACAAACGGCAAAAGCTCTAGTAATATGAAGGTTATCGAGATCGAACAACCGGTGCCGTTTTCCGTCGGCCGCAATCTACGCGGACTGTTCGTCGAAATGCGCCCGGCTGAGTGGTCGAAAAACCTGCTTGTTTTCTCCGGCGTCATCTTTTCAAAATCGCTTACCGATCCGCAAAATCTCTGGATCAGTCTGCTCGGCTTTCTAACATTTTGTGCGGCCGCTAGCGGAATTTATATTTTCAACGACCTTTGCGATCTTACTGCCGACCGCGAACATCCTATCAAACGCAATCGCCCGATCGCCTCGGGCCAATTGAACCAAAATCTCGCACGCGTCGCGATGTTGGTGCTTTTTGCTATCGCGACGGTTGGTTCCCTGGCATTGAGTCATGGATTTGCCTTGATAATTGCGGTCTATCTGGTCACTTGTCTTGCATATTCGCTGCGGCTGAAGGATATCGTCATTCTCGACGTGATCCTCATCGCCAGCGGGTTTGTACTGCGTGCGGTTTCCGGTGCTGTGCTGATAAATGTCGAGGTTTCCGAGTGGCTGGTGCTGTGTACGTCCATGGTCGCTTTGCTTGTTGGATTTGGCAAACGGCGGCACGAACTCGTCCTGCTCGAAGGCACGGCTGGCGAACATCGCCGCAGCCTGAGCGATTACAGCGTCGAATTTCTCGATTCGATCATGGCGATCTGTGCCGGTGCGGCAGTGATAACCTACGCTCTTTACACGCGTGCCGATGAAACGGTATTGCGCGTTGGCTCGCGCGGAATGCTGATAACAATTCCGTTTGTCGTTTACGGCGTTTTCCGCTATTTATTTTTGATACACAAACGTCAGGCAGGCGGCGATCCGGTTCAGATCTTATTTCGCGACCGCCCGACTTTGCTTAATCTACTTCTCTGGATCGCGACCGTCGGCCTTGTCATCTACGTGCCGAAAATTTGGCATATCGGATGAGCAAGACCCGCATTGTCATCATCGTGATCTTTGTCGTCGCCGGTTCGATCCGGCTCGTTGATTCCCTGCGTCCAATTAACCAATCATCATGGCGTGAGGCTGATCTCGGAAGCGTTTCGCGAAATTTTGTTCGTGAAGGCATGGATCCGCTCTATCCCCGAATCGATTGGCGCGGCAACGGCCCGGGATACGCCGAAATGGAATTGCCGCTTTATCCATGGATAACGGCGGTAAGCTACGAAATATTTGGCGAAAAGGATGTGATCGGACGCCTGTGGTCGCTGGCATTTTCGCTCGGGGCATTATTTTTCTTTTTCCGGCTCGCTCGCGAATATCTTGACGGAGTTTTTCTTATTGCCGCGACGGCATTTTTTGCCTTTAACCCGCTCGTTGTGGAGGTTTCGACGTCGATCCAGCCGGAGGGCTTGACGATATTTGCCTACGTTGCGGCGGTCTATTACTTCCTGCGTTGGCTGCGAACGGGATCTGATCGCGACTTTTGGCTTGCTGCGTTTCTCACTGCCTTAACGTTGCTCGCTAAGGCAACGGCGGGGCACGTCGGCATTTTGTTCGCCGTTTTATTGATACAAAAATATGGCGTTTCCGTAGTAAAACAAGCGAGAGTTTGGATGTTTGGGCTAATAGCCCTCGTTCCGGCGGCAGCCTGGTACATTCACGCCAAAGGCCTCTGGACCACATACGGCAATTCGCTCGGAGTCTCAAACGAGTATCACTGGATCGGGCTCGACTTCTTTACCAATCCATATTTCATCACCGGCATTCTGCGTAACGAGGTTGTTTATGCTTGGACATTGTTCGGATTGATCGTCGCCGCGTTTGGTCTTATCTATGGCTTTCGCGAACGGCTCGCTCATATTTCGCTGATCTGGCTCGCATGCGTTTTTGTTCTATATCTCGCTGCCGCACGTACGACGGCGGACGAGTGGGCGAGCTATTATCATATCTTTACCGTTCCGGCGGCCGCGTTGTTGTTTGGATTTGGATTGAAAAAGGCGTGGGATTTCTTACGCGATTCCGCAGACACGTTTAGCCAAAGGTCGCTCGTCGGAAATCTGTTTTTGCTTGGCGTTGGGCTTGTTGTCTTATTTTCCGGATTCGCGACATTTGCGGTCGAGGCACGGAATACGCGGGCCCGCGTTCTTGAGCACCGCGTCGCCGACGAAAGCTATCAGTATGCCGCTGAACTAAGGCCAAAACTCTTCGCACCTGGCTTGATCCTCGTCTCCGGCGGTAACTGTTTCGACGCCGATGGCTATCGCGTAGCCTACAACGCCTCGTTCATGTTTTACTGGCTCGACCGAAAGGGCTCAAACATCTGCGTCGAGGACCAATCGATCGAAAAGATCCGAGAAATCGCCTCAGGCGGGACAAAATATTTTATTGCTCAGCGTTCGGCTCTAAAGTCGAAAGCCGGCTTTGAAACGTCGCTAAGAAATGAATTTCCGGTTGTTAACGAAAACGAAACGTACATCGTCCTTGATCTCGCGAAAAACAGATAAATGCTTTGTCCGCTCTGCAACTCCGATCCCAAACGGGCCTTTGAAATAAAAGGTTTCACTGTGCTCGATTGCTCCGCCTGCGGACATAGATTTGCGGACATTAAGGCGGACGAGCAACACGTTGCCGAGCAATACGACGATTCGTATTTCAACGGCGGCGGTGCGGGATATTCAGATTACTCGGCAGAGGCCGAAATGCTGCGTTCGCGAGGGAAAATGTATGCCGACAAGATCGCATCGTTTACAAAGCCAGGCAAAATGCTCGACGTTGGCGCGGCAGCGGGATATATTCTCAAAGGATTTCACGACAAAGGCTGGAGCGGAACCGGAGTCGAGCCGAATGCCTCGATGGCGGCATTTGGCCGCGATACACTCGGCCTCGATCTGCGGCAAGGTTCCCTGGAGGCGTTCGATCCCGACGAAACTTTCGACATGGTCTCGATGATCCAGGTCGCCGCACATTTTTACGATCCGGCGAGCGCGTTTACCAAAGCTCACAAATTGTTAAAGCCGAACGGCGTTTTATTGATCGAAACATGGGATCGCGAATCGCTCTCTGCCCGCATCTTCGGCAAGAACTGGCATGAATATTCACCTCCGAGCGTGCTCAATTGGTTTTCGAAAGACGGACTCACATCTTATCTCGACACGGTCGGTTTCGATCGCGTCGCGGGCGGGCGGCCTTCGAAAAAGATCAGCGGGGGTCATGTACGATCATTGCTCAAATATCGTTTGGGTGATAACTTTTTGCTAAAGCTGATACCGGAACAGATCAATTTTCCGTATCCGTCCGAAGATCTTTTTTGGGCACTTTATCGCAAACGCTGAAACAGCAAGCATGGCACGACCCCAAACATTTAGCCGCGTGATCGTCGTCGGGATGATCGTCGCGTTTCTGCTCATCACGCTGTCGCTCGCGTTTCAACTCAATATCTGGGCTGACGAGGCATCAACACTTTACACAACGCAAAATGGATTTTTCAGTGCCTTTCAAAACGCCGCCGCGATCGAAAAACAGGCTCCGCTTTATTTTTGGCTAATCGCTCTGTGGCGGGACGTTAATAATTCGATCGAATTTGCGCGCCTATTCGCGATCATTTGCAGCGTAGTGTCCATCGCTCTATTCGCTGGCGTGGCTTCGCGGTTGTTCGAACGCCGAACGGCCATACTCGCCACCACGTTTTTTGCGTTTCATCCGTTCCTGATCTGGGCAAGCCTTGAGATACGCGTCTACTCGCTTGTGATATTGCTGTCGATATTGCTCGTAAGGTTCTTTTACGATGGATTTTTTGAGAGTTCAGAGGGCGAACCAAAAACACTAGCCAAGATCTTTTTTGTCGTCACCGCGATCGTTTCGCTATACACAAACTACTATCTCGGCTTTATTCTCGCTGGTTGTTTTGCTGCGTTGCTCGCGACCAAGAAGTGGCGTGAGGCGAAGCATTATTTTGTGTTAATGCTCATCGCAGGCGTCATTTGTCTGCCGCTCCTGTTTGCGATCCGATCACAATTTGCTGTCAATACGAGCGGGTTTCAGGATCCTTTCTCGCTGATCGAAGCCATGCGTTATCTGTGGCATCACTTTGTAACATTCATTCTGCCGTCCGAGCTGTTTTCCGAGGACAATATGACGACCGCCGATATCGTCCGGTTGTGGGCAGTGCGTTTTGTGATCGTCATAACAGCCATTTTTTCAGTTATTAACAGGAAACAGATCTCGGCGCGCACTATTTTTCTCGGGTCAGTGGCGGTGACGGTCTTTGCGTTTTTGTTTCTCGCTTATGCAGTCGTCGGCAGCACGTACGTCGAACTGCGACACGCATCCGTCGCGTTCGTACCGCTGATCTTGTTTCTAGCTTCTATTCTCGAGGACGTTTTTGGACAGATCGAAAGCAGTTTCGGCCGCGTTGCGGTGCTTGCAGCAACGGTCTTAGTTTTGGCGATGTTCTCCAACGCACTTTTCTCGCTCTATCCGACGACCGCAAAACGCGGCGATTGGGCACGGGTGGCGGACTATATTCAGCAGAACGAAACCGAAGGTCAGCCGATCGTTATATTTGCCGCTTTCGACGCTCTCGCTCTCCCCTATCATTACCATGGCATCAATCAGATCTATCCAAATGACCGCTTTTTCGATTTCGAACTCGAGGCCAAATTTGGCTCACCGGACAGCCTGAAAGCCCAGATCGATTTTGTAATTTCGGAGATCCCGCCGGGGTCGAACGAAATCTGGCTGGCGGTAAACGAGAAATGTCTGGTCACGGACGCGTGCGTTCCATTGGAAAAATTTGTCGATGCGAATTACACTGTTATTCAAGAACAAGATTTTTATCGCGAAAAGGTTCGCCTTTTGAGAAAAAAACAATGATCGCCTCAATTGACCCGAAAACAAAAGAAAAGAGCGTAACCCGCTGCTCCGAGTGCGACCGCGAGGTCGACCACTACAACACCTTTGTCTCGCCGACGAACGAAGAACGCGCCGTCTGCTGGGAATGCCTCGCTCGCGAAGAGAAAGGCTTTAACGCGACCCGCGGATTTTCGCGCCAGTCACGCCGCGGCGTAATACCCAGATAGAGATGGCCGTCAGAAAGATCACAGAATATCCCGAAGAAGTTTTAGGTAAGGTCGGACAGCCGGTGACGAAGTTTGATGCCGAACTCGCCGATCTGTGTTCCGACATGTTCGACACCATGTACAAAGCCGAGGGCGTCGGCCTGGCCGCACCGCAGATCGGTTTGAACCTCCGGCTGTTCGTGATGGACTGCGAAGGCATAAAGCTGATCGCTGCAAACCCCGAGATCATCGAAACATCGGGCGAGCAATCGAGCCAAGAAGGCTGCCTATCGCTCGGCAAGGTCCCCGCGGTCGTTGTCCGCCCAATGAAAGCCCGCCTCAAAGCTCAGGACGAGAATGGCGAGTGGTTCGAACGCGAAGCCGATGGCTACGCTGCCCGGGCATTTCTCCACGAAACCGACCACTGCGACGGCAAACTCTTCATCGACCACCTGCCAAAAATGCGACGGGATATGATCGTTAAGCGGTTCAAAAAGGAAAAAACCTGGAAATAATAGTTATTTTAGATCGTCATATGATCACAAAAACTCTAAAAGATCCAAATAATCAGTCTAAGTTTACAGAGGAAATCAATTTTTCACGTTAAGAAGCCCTTTTTTTGATCAAAGCCTTTATCTTTTTGAGAAAAAGTCCCGCATTTTTCATTAATTTTCACAATATTTTGATCAAAAGCGTACTGTTTTTGATCATTTTCGAGACAAGAATAATAAAAATGGACTCGAAAACGATCAAAAACTAACATGAGTTAGCTAATAAAGGGTTCGTCCTGTCCATTTATTCATTTATATCCTTGATCCAGACGGCGCGATAAACGGAAAGAGACTTGTCCTCGACAGCTTTTTCGCGTTCAGTCTTCACAAGAAAGGGGTTTTCCGATAAAGATCTTTCGGCGAGCCTCTTGTCCGCTCGAAAAAGCTCGAACATTTCCTCGGCGAGAAACTCAATGTCGGTTTGAACAAAGATACGGCCACCCGGAGCGAGTTTTTTGACGACGGCGTCGATCAGTTCGGCGTTTACCATGCGGCGTTTCGCGTGCCGTTTTTTGAACCAAGGATCGGGAAACTGGATCGTGACCATCTGCAACGCACCGTCCGGAACACCGGCGAGCAAATTTGCAAGGAAAAGCATCGCGTTGCAGAATGCGTAGTGCAAATTGCCGAGTCCGGCTTCTGAGGCGAGGCGGTTTGCTTCTTCGACCAAAGCTTCGCGGATCTCGACGCCGAGAAAATTCCACTCAGGTTTAGCTTCAGCCATTCGCAAAATAAACCTTCCGCGGGCGCATCCGATATCGAGGTGCAGGGGCCGCGTAGGAACCGAAAAAACTGCCGCGAGATCAACCGCCACCGGTTCCTGCCGGTAATACGGGCTTAGCGGATTTACATGCTGATGAACGCGAACTCGTGCCATGTTATAGGAGAATAAGGAGAATCGCGAAACCGCAGCTAGCGATGTAGATGCCAAGTGCGGCAAGGCCGCCGAATTGAGATATCTGACCGCTTTCTCTCGGATCGATATGCGGATCTGTCGGAACTTGAACGAGAGCGTACAGCGCACCCACCAAGAAACCGCCGAGATGGCCTGCGTTATCAACAAATTCGCGCAGCGTCCACCCTAAAAATAAAATGATCCCGATATTAATTAGCAGACTCTTGCGAAATTCTGCCGTGATGAATTGTCGACGTCGAACCGCATAGACTGCAATGTACCCAAAGAGGCCGATAATCCCTCCGGACGCACCGACTGAAGGAACTTCCGGATTCAACAGAAGGCTCAAAATACCCCCGCCAAGGGCAGAAAGGAAAAATACGATAGGTAAGTGTGCCCGGTTTGTGAGAACTTCGAATATGCGTCCCAAATTGTAAAGGGAGAAGCAATTCATAAAGACGTGGAGAAGTCCTCCATGAGTCGCTGCACCAGTTAGTATGAGCCAATATTCATGTTCAATGAGAAACGCTCGCTTGTTGAATCCCGCAGCGATGATCGACTTCTCGATTCCCGTCCCAAACTGTACCAGAAAGACGACAACGATCGCGGCGATCAGAATGTAAGTATAATAGGGCGGAACCGGACGCTCGGCCGGTTCCTGAATGTGTTCTGAGGCGACGTCGTCATCCTCGGTTTGATAGCGCAATGACATCCGTCACTAGCCTATCTTTTATTCGGCTATGAAATCAATATCACCAATGCTATCGACGGGCGAAATGACCCTTGTCGGGTTCGCGAATGTAAAGCGTTTTGATCTGATCGAGACAATATACGTAGAACCCGCAGTTAAATGGTCAAAGCTGTAATAGCCGAACGCTCCAGTTAGAGCCGTACGCGAACTTCCATCCTGATCGGTGATCGAAACGATCGCATTGCGTATGCCACTGCCGTCGGCCGTCAATATCCGTCCGGAAACCGTAACGTCGGCCGCCGAAGGTGAGACGAACGTCCACCGGGCCGTGTAAACGTCGGGCGACGAGCGAAGGCCGTTGGGATTGTCACCGGTGCTGTTAGAATTATCGCCCCAGATATAAAAGGCCTTGTAATTATAAAACGCAATGCCGTTATAATCGCCGTACTGGTTGGCGTCTGCAAAAGAGGCTGATTTTGATGCCCCCTGGCTGATCAGTTCATTGGTAGTGAAATTAAGTCCGCCGTTGAAGCTGAATGCACCATAGACCTGTGCTTCGTTGTTAACCGTTGCGTCCGAATTTATCGGGTTGCCGGCAACGTCGTTTCGACAATCATAAAACGCCACGGCAATTCCGCCCGTTGCCTGATCGACCTCGATCTTTGGAAAAAATTGGCTGTTGGTCCCGGCGTCGTCATTTACACGCACCGGGGCGGACCAGGTCAGTCCGTTGTCGTTCGAACGGCGAACAAAGACATTCATATCGTTGCTTTCCTGCGGCGACTCGTCAGTATAGGCAAGGTAAACACGACCATTATTCCCGCCGCCACTCCGGTCCCACGCGAGATCCGGTTCGGAATCGATCGTGCGGCTATTCTGGGCTGGTATTACGTCAAAACCACCGACGAGTGTGGTCGTGGCAAGTATGGCTGCACTAAAATTTTCGAAATTTGGCAGATTCGCCCATTTTTTTTCTTTTACGATCGGTATCGGTTCCAAAAAAGGCATTGGCCCGAGACCGTCGGGATCAAGACTAACATTGATGTTTCCACCGGTCTGTCCGCTATTCGGGCCTGCGGTTACGAGGACCTGTCCCGCCGGGCCTACAGAGATATCACCAAAGCTTCCGCCGATCGTAAGCGAGGTTGCCGCCGGAAATGTTCCAACTGCTCCGAGTCCCGTAACATTGGTTCCCGACACTTTGATCCCGCCATTTTCCCAGGTCACCCAAACGCTGCCTTGTCCGGGCACGACACCCGGTCCGACGGCAATGGTCGGCTGATCCCCGGGAACGTTGATCACATTCTCGGCATCGCCGTCTTTTTCATCAAGCCGTTTATTAGGGTGGTCGCTCGGGCCCGGTTGAAGCGGAAATTCGGCAAGAACTCCTCCACCGCCGTGTAAACGCTGTGTCCACGTCTGCCCGCCATCAGTACTCGACGCCACCACGACGTTGATCGAACTGGTCAAATAGGTCAAAAAAAGGTTGCCGAACTGATCGAAAACAGCACTCGGATCACAGCAGGCCGCCGGCAAACCATCTGCACCCCCCGCAGCGATCGTCTTGCTAGGATTTACGTACTGCCAGGTCACACCTCCATTAGTGCTGTATGCCGCAAATAACCCGCTGGTGGTAACGTTCGACGAGGCAAACATGCGATTCGGATTGGTAGGGTCAATGGCGATCGTCGTCTCGGCCTGATAACCTGTCATCTTACTTAGATTAAGGTTCGGTAAGACCGATGCCTGCGCTCCTGTTGGTGCCAACGCTAAAGTCAAAATAACCGTAAAAATAGCGAGAACGACCGCCACCTTACAAATTCGCAAATAGTACATTTCCCTGATTCTCCCTTATCAACTATCAACACTCGTAGATGATCGCCTTATTCGGGCGACGACTTGGGAGATCAGCTTAAAATCGGTCGGAAACGATTTGTGGTGGGTATACCGAAATTATAGACAAGAGCCTCTAAAATGCAAGCAGTTTAGAGGCTCTCTAAAATTTTATTGACCACGACGTTACATCGCCAGTCCGCCGTCGGGCTGGATGACCTGTCCGGTAATGTAAGCAGCCGAAGGCGAGAGTAAAAAGCATGCGATCTCCGCAACTTCCTGGACATTGCCGAGGCGGCCGAGCGGGATCATTGCGAGGATCTTTTCGCGGTATTCGTCGTTCATCTCGGACGCCATGTCGGTCTCGATCAGGCCGAGGGCGAGGGCGTTGACAGTGATCTTTCGGCTGGCGATCTCTTTTGCCATCGATTTTGTCAGGCCGATCATCCCTGCTTTTGACGCCGAATAGTTCGATTGCCCGAGCATACCGACAACACCGGAGATCGACGAGATATTGAGTATCGACCCGCCATTCTCATTGCGCATCATCGGGCGGAGGACGGCTTTCGAAAAGTTCCACGCACCCTTGAGATTTGTATCGATCACTGAGTCCCAATCTTCCTCTTTCATACGCATAACGAGCTGGTCACGCGTGATCCCGGCGTTGTTGACCAGAAAATCGATGCCGCCAAAATGATCCTTCACCTGATTGGTAAATTCAGCCGCCGCGACAGTATCAGCCACATCGCACTGGGCGCAAAATACCTTTACGCCGAGTGCCTCAACCTCCGTCTTTAGCTTTTCCGCCTCATCTGCGCTCTTGGAATAATTAAACGCTACGTTCGCTCCGCGACGCGCCAATTCCATAACAATTGCCTTTCCTATCCCGCGCGTTCCGCCGGTGACGATCGCCGATTTCCCTTCAAATTGTTTTTCGCTCAATGTGTTTTTCTCCGTAATGTTCTTCGATTTTAGTTTTCGCAACGCGATACGTCAAAACGCCCATCTGCGACGTGGACGAGATGGGTAACTTTCACTATGATTTCTGTAATTATGAATATCGTCCGAACATCACTTCACGTCTGTTTGTTCTCGGCAGCATTGATCGCGATCTCTGCCATCGCCGCATTCGCTCAATCGCGCCCGGTCGTTTTCAAGAACGCAAGGATCATCGACGGCACTGGACGAGCATCCTTTCGCGGCGACGTTCGCATAAAGGACGGAAAAATTGTAAAGATCGGGGAGATAAAGGCCTCAAAAGACGACGAAGTGATCGACGCGTCGGGGCTGGTGCTAGCACCGGGATTTATCGATATCCATAACCATTCGGAATCTGGCTTGCTCACCGACGGCACCGCCGCAAATCAGGTCTCGCAAGGCATCACGACCGTTCTCGTTGGCCCGGACGGCGGCGGGCCTTTCCCGGTCGGCGATTATTTTGCCAAACTCGACGGCAAGATCGCGGTCAATGTCGGTGCTTTCATCGGTCATGCTACCGTCCGCGGGCAGGTGATGAAAAGCGACTATCTGCGAAAAGCGACCGACGCCGAGATCGCTCAGATGGCCGAACTTGTGAAGCAAAGTATGAAAGACGGAGCGTTCGGTCTCTCGTCGGGGCTTGAGTATGATGTCGGTTTTTCCGCCACCACTGAAGAGCTTATAGAGCTATCAAAGGCCGCCGCAAAGTATCACGGCATCTACATGACCCACATGCGTGACGAAGAAGAAGGCATGCTCGATGCCCTGCGTGAATCGATCAGAATTGGCCGAGAAGCAAAATTGCCCGTCCAGATATCGCACGTAAAAATGGGAAACCGCAATGTCTGGGGCAAATCCGCCGAGGCGATCGCGATCGTCGAAGAAGCTCGCAAATCGGGATTCGACATCACGGCGGACGCTTATCCTTATACCGCGTGGGCCTCGACGATCACGGTACTCGTGCCGAGCCGCAAATACGATGACCGCAAAGAGGTCGAAACTGCCCTCAACAACGTCGGCGGTGCGGATAAGGTGTTGGTAACGAGTTGTTTTGCTCACAGAGACTACGAAGGCAAAACGCTCGAACAGATCGCGGCGATCAAAAATACCACGCCTGTCGACATTTATATTCAGATCGTAAAGGACGGCGGAGCAGGCGTCGTTTGCAACTCAATGAATGAAACCGACGTAAAGGCGTTCTACCAGCAGCCGTGGGTCATGGTCTCAAGCGACGGCGGCATCGGCAGCCGCCACCCGCGCGGGACCGGGACATTTACGCGCGTGCTCGGGAAATTTTCGCGCGAAAATAAATGGTTCAGCCTTGAAGAAGCCGTTAGAAAAATGACCGCAATGCCGGCCGACCGTTTGCGTCTAAAAGATCGGGGGTTGATCAAAAAAGGAATGAAGGCCGATCTCGTACTGTTCGACGCCGGCAAGGTCATCGACCGGGCGACATTTGCGGAGCCGCAAACATTTTCAACTGGAATAAGGGTCACGTTTGTAAATGGCAGGTGTGTATGGGACGGAAATAAAATAACCGGAGAAACCCCCGGAAGCATCCTTCGAAGTAAAAAATAATTGAGTTCTATCAGGCAAGAGAGTTCCTCTGGATCTCAAACAGCTTATTCACGCCGATCTCCGCGAGGACGAGCATTTCGTCCATTTGATCGCGCGAGAACGGTTCTTTTTCTGCCGTGCCCTGGAGTTCGATAAATTTCCCGCTGCCCGTACAGACGACGTTCATATCGACATCGGCGGTCGAATCTTCGGCGTAAGCGAGATCGAGGACGGACGTGCCCTCTAGAATGCCGACACTGACCGCGGCGACTTCGCTAAGGATCGGATTCGTTCTAATCGCCCCGGTCTTTACGAGCTTTCGGCAGGCAAGTGCGAGTGCTACATACGCACCCGTTATCGACGCACAACGCGTCCCGCCATCAGCCTGGATCACGTCGCAATCGAGATAGATCTGACGTTCGCCGAGCAATTTTGGATCGACAATGGCCCGAAGGCTTCGACCGATAAGGCGTTGAATTTCCTGAGTTCGTCCGGACGGCCCGTTTTTCGTTTCACGCTGCGTGCGGGTATTGGTCGCACGCGGCAGCATCGAATATTCGGCCGTCACCCAGCCGAGTCCTTTGTTACGCATAAACATCGGCACCCGGTCCTCGACCGATGCCGTGCAGATCACCTTCGTCCCGCCGACCTCGATCAGTGCCGAGCCTTCGGCATACGGCGAAATATTCGGCGTGATCTTGGTATTGCGTATCTGGTCTAGGTCTCGTTTGTCGGGTCTTTCGTAGCTCATAGTCTTTGTGGCGGAAACACGACTGGTAGGGAGTGTGTTCTTAGGCGTTCATAACGGGTAAGAGCAAAGTCGAAGACGACACACTCCCTACCGGTCGTGTCTCTGACTTAGTTCATCCACACCGTAAACCTCGATCGCTTCGAGTTTCGACGGTTTTGTTCCTAAAAATCGTTCCGCGACGCGGCCGAAACGGTCGGCGGCATCGGTAACGTAAAAATGATCGAGGTCATCGCAAAGTTCTCGTTTACCCGCGACGGCGTTCGGATTAGCGAGGCCTTTCTCGTCAAGCAGAGCCTTTACCTCTTCGGCGGTCGCCTCGCCGGAATCAACAAGCTTAACATTTTCGCCCACGGTTTGCTGTATCACATCCCGAAGGATCGGGTAATGCGTGCACCCGAGCACGAGGGCTTCGGGGGCGAATTCATTCATTTTCGCGAGATATTTTGCCGCGATCGAATATGTCTCAGGCTCGCCGGTCCAATTCTCTTCTGCCAGCGGCACAAACAGCGGACAGCCGGTTTGATAGACCTCGGCGGTGTCCGACGCGCGTCGAATTGCTTCAAAATATGCATCGCTCGCGACCGTCGCTTCGGTCGCGATCACACCGATCCGCGCGTTTGGCATGTCTCTGGTCAATTCGACTGCCTTTCGGCCCCCGGGACCGATCACGCCGACAACATCGAGCCCGATCGATTCGCGAATTTTCGGCAACGCGAGAGCAGACGCGGTATTGCACGCGACAACGAGCATCTTTATCCCGCGAGACGCCAAAAACTGCGAATTCTCGATCGCATACCGCTCCACCGTCGCCATCGATTTCGTTCCATAAGGCACGCGAGCTGTGTCCCCGAGATAAATAAAATGCTCATTCGGCAGCAAATTATGCAATGCGCGATAAACCGTCAGCCCACCGACGCCGCTGTCAAAAATGCCGATCGGCAATTCACTTGATAGATCCATTTCCAAATTTAAACAAAAGCAATGTTACAGCAGAAGGGTAAGTTTAATGGTGAAATAAGTCGTATCGATTGTCAAAATATGTCACGGGCAAATCTTCGCAGTACGGTTTAGAAGTGTGGGGCGAATTGCCCCATGCCGACCTAACACGACCCTGATTCGCGAACTACCAAAAACACTAAACCTCTTATTAGCAACAGTTTAATCTTCGCGGCACTTCCGGTCGGCAAATTGCACTTGCTCTCTCTCGACGGTGGCCGAAACTGCACTTCCCACGCTTTTAGCCAATAGGTCTCCCACCCCGTCAAACACACCTGTATCTACTTCCACCATACCTCGGAGACGAAATGAAACATTTCAAACTTATATTCCTCATCCTAGCCGTATTTTGCAACGGCCTTCTGATCACAAGCGCCGATGCCATCACGCGACCGGACAAATTCACACGTTCGCGAAACGCTATTCCCAATCGATACATTGTAACCCTAAATGAGGACAAGAATGATCTTTCAGGTACGTCCACTCAGGTCGATAGTTTAAGCAACGATCTTACGCGGACCTACGGCGGTTCGATCAACATGATCTATACGGCCGCGCTAAAGGGGTTTTCCGTAGAAATGTCCGAAAAGGAGGCGATCGCGCTTAGCCGAGACGCCAGGGTCAAAAACGTGCAGGAAGACGTCCTAATGTTTTCGACCGCTATCCAAGAGGCTGCAGTGTGGGGCCTTGACCGCGTAGATCAACGCGACTTGCCGGTTCAGGGAGACTACTCATTCACGTCAATGGGAACCGGAGTTAACGCGTATGTCATAGACAGCGGCATTCGGCGAACGCATACCGATTTCGGCGGCCGGGTCCAATATGGCTTTGACGCGGTTGGCGACGGACAAAACGGCAATGACTGCTATGGCCACGGCACACATGTCGCCGGAACTGTCGGCAGTTCGACCTACGGTGTTGCAAAAAATGTAACGCTCTATCCGGTTCGGGTTCTCCAGTGCGACGGCTTTGGAATGGGTTCGGCCGTTCTGGCGGGTATCGACTGGGTTACGGCAAATCATATTCAGCCGGCCGTCGCCAATCTGAGCATTACCGCGAACGGCCCTTGGTCGACTCTTGATGATGCAATAACCGCAGCGGTCGCTTCCGGCGTGACGTTTGTGGTTTCAGCATCAAATAATAGCGCCGATGCGTGCAACTATTCGCCGGCGAGAACGCCGGACGCGATCACCGTGGGTGCGTCGAACTGGGCAGATCAAAGAGCCCCCATCTCCAATTTCGGTCCCTGCGTCGATATTTTTGCACCCGGTGCAGGCATAACGTCGACTGGCTATGCAAGCGACACCGCCACGGCCGTTATGAGCGGCACCTCGATGGCCTCGCCGCATGTCGCCGGAGCCGCAGCTCTTTACCTAGAAACCCACAGAAGCGCATCACCAGCAGAGGTCGGCGCAGCGATCAGTGCGAACGCATCACAATCTGTACTTGCAAATGTTGGCGCCGGGTCACCGAATTTACTGCTCTACACGCTTGCTGCCGCAGGGACCGAACCAATCAGAAACGTCGACCCGAACAGCGGTTCGGCGTACATTGGAAATTACAAAACGATAAGTTGGACCAATGCCATCGGTTTTAATAGCAACGTTACCATAGAACTTTCAAAGGACGGCGGGGCAACATTTCCAATTACTATTGCCGCGAATGTCCCAAACACCGGTTCGTATATGTGGATGGTCCCGGTCGAACAAACTAACTCAGCTCGTATCCGTGTTCGCGAATTCGACCTTCCCGCACCGTCCGGAGCATCCTCAGGAAACTTTATTATCAATTTTGCTCCCTCCGCCGCGTCGGTCCTGGTCTCCGGAGCGGTTACAGACGCAAACGGATCTCCGATCGCGAACGTGACGGTCACATTAACAAATTCATCCGGACAAATGCAGAGAGCAATAACGAGTCCGTTCGGAGTCTATTCATTTGATAGCGTCGATGCCGGCGAAACCTATATCGTCGCTCCGACGCATAAGCGATTCCAATTTGTTCCAATGGTGATCAACGTGGCCGATGAACTGACGGATGTAAATTTCATGGCGATGGAATAATGACTAGTCGTTGTTTGCCGAAAAAGCCCGGTCACGACGACCGGGCTTTTGCTTTTAATAATGGTGGAGGCGGCGGGAATCGAACCCGCATCCAAAGGTTGCGACCAGTAAAATCTACACGTTTAGTCATTTCACTTAATTTTCGCTAATTGAGAGCAGATGAAGTGACAAGACCTCTCAAAAAGCTAACCCGGCTAACTTTAACTTCACGCCGCAGGTAGAGGCGTGATGCGAGCCTGAAATGAGTTATGCCTTAGCCGGTCGCATCAGGCTGACTTCCGGTAAGACACTTCTGGTTTAGAGTTAACTAAGCAGCAAGAGCTAATTCTTGATTAGCATTTGTTTTTTGTATAGTTTTTTTAACGAGCTAACCACACAAGCCCGACGTGCATTCAAAGATCTATACAAGCCCCTGTCGAAGCCTGTCGCCCCCAAAAGAGGAACCCTAGTTTACGTTATTTAGATGAAGAATAAAAGGTTCGCGTTGTCACGCCGCCTTGCCGTTGGCAATGAGCGTCGGGTATTTGCCGGTCCAGCAGGCAGAACAGGTCGAATTTGTGTCGAGGCCGATCGATTCGAGCATACCGCTTAGCGAAAGGTAGCCGAGGCTGTCGGCGCCGATATATTCGCAGGTTTCTTCGACCGTCATACGTGACGCGATCAGATCCTTGCGATGCGGAGTATCGACTCCGTAATAACAGGAATGCGCGGTCGGCGGACACGAGATACGCATATGGACCTCAGTCGCTCCGGCGTCGCGGACCATTTCGACGATCTTTTTTGAGGTCGTGCCGCGTACGATCGAATCATCGACCAGAATGATCCGGCGGCCGCGAATGAGATCTTTGATCGGATTAAGCTTGAGCCTCACACCAAACGAACGGATCGATTGCGAAGGCTCGATAAACGTCCGACCAACGTAATGATTTCGGATGATTGCCTGACGAAAATTGATCCCCGATTCGCGTGCATAACCAATAGCGGCGGCAACCCCGGAGTCAGGTACGGGGACAACGAGATCGGCTTCGACCGGATGCTCGACGGCCAGTTGCTTTCCCATTTTGTGCCGTGATTCGTTTACAGACTTGCCGTAGATCGTCGAATCGGGCCGCGAAAAATATACATGTTCAAAAGTGCAGACCGAAACCGGCTTTTGCTCAAATGGTTTTGACGTCTGGAGCCCATCGGCGTCGACGATCAGCATTTCGCCCGGCTCGATCTCGCGAATATATTCGGCATCGATCAGATCAAATGCACATGTCTCGCTGGCGACGCACCACGCGTCCTGCACTTTGCCCAAGACGAGCGGCCTAAATCCACGCGGGTCGCGAACCGCGATCAATCGTTCCGGCGTCAAAAACAGCAGCGAAAATGCCCCGTCTGTATCGCTCAAAACTTTCTTGATAGCATCGACAGCGTCTTTTGCCGGTGTGCGGGCGATGCCGTGCAGGATCGTTTCGGTGTCGGAGGTCGAAGAAAAGATCGCACCAGCCTTTTCGAGTTCTTCGCGTTTCTGTGCGGCAAATGGCAGGTTTCCGTTATGACAGACCGCGATCTGACCGTGGTGGCAAGTAACCGAAAATGGCTGGACCTCGTGGATCGTATTTTTCCCGGCCGTCGAATACCGCGTGTGGCCGATCGCACTCGTTCCGGTAAGTTTCTTAAGAACCTCAGGATTTAGAACATCCGCCACGAGCCCGATCGAACGGTGCTGTAATAGTTCTCCATTGTCCGCCGTGACGATCCCGCACGCCTCCTGACCACGATGCTGCAAAGCAAACAGCCCAAGTTGCGTCAGCGTCGAGGCCTCAGCATGACCAAAAATGCCAAAAATGCCGCACTCCTCATGCAATTTGTCGAGAACGAGATCCATTTACCTTCTATTTTGCCACAAAAATAACCTAGCCACGAATGGTAACGAACAACACGAATTCTGTTTCGATCTTATTCGTAAAATTCGTGGCAAATTCCTAATCCGATGCTCGAACCGAGATAACCACGCACTTCGAAGTAGGCGTGAAGCTGCGCTTGGCGAAACTCTTTAGCGGGATCAATGGATTTGCCTCAGGAAAATATGCTGCTGCGCAATCGACTGGAATCTCATACGGCACGATCGTAAAGCCCTCGACGTGCCGTTCGACACCCTCAAAATAGCTCGTGATATCGACCTTCTGTCCGGGGGTGAGTCCTCGGGTCTCTATATCAGCCGAGTTCATAAATACCACGCGACGGCCACCGTCGATGCCGCGATAGCGGTCGCTCATGCCGTAGATCGTCGTGTTAAACTGGTCGTGCGAACGGATCGTCGTCAGAAACATCCGGCCCGGTTCGAGTTTTAAATATTCGAGTTTGCTCGCCCGAAATAGTGCCTTCTTCGTCGGGGTCGAAAACTCACCGTGATTCGGCGGATTGGGCATGTAGAAACCGCCGTCCTCCCGAATTCGTTCGTTGTAATTCTCACATCCCGGCACGACCTGCGAGATCGCGTCGCGGATCAGATCATAATTCGCAGCCATTGGATCCCAATCGACCGTCGAGCGCCCGCCGAGTGTTGCTTTGGCGAGTTCGCATACGATCCGCGTTTCGCTCCGCAAATGCTCAGAGATCGGATCGAAAACACCCTTCGACATCTGCACATTAAGCATCGTGCTCTCGGTCGAGACAAACTGGTCAATTCCATTTTCACGATCGATTTCCGACCTTCCTAGACACGGCAGAATTATCGACATTTTGCCCGGCGTCAATGCCGTACGGTTTAGTTTTGTAATTACTTGCACCGTCAGATCGCATTTAGCGAGTGCCGACGCAACCGCATCGGTATCGGGCGAAGCCGCAGCAAAATTGCCGCCCATCGCGAAAAACACTTTCGCCCGTCCGTCCGCCATCGCGGCAATTGATTCGACGGTGTTGAATCCGTCATCTTTCGGCGCGGTAAATCCAAATTCCCGCTCAAGATTCTCGCGAAATACCGGCGTCATTTTTTCCCAAATGCCCATCGTGCGGTCGCCCTGAACATTCGAATGCCCGCGAACCGGACACAAGCCCGCTCCCGGTTTGCCGATCGACCCGCGAAGCAGATGCAGATTGACAATGTCCTGGATCGTCGCAACCGCGTCAGTATGCTGCGTCACGCCCATCGCCCAGCAAGTGATAAATGACTTGGCGGCGATTATCATCCCTGCAGCCTCGCTGATCTGTTGGCGGCTGAGTCCTGATGAGGCAACGATATCTGTCCAATCAACCGCATCGATCGACGCGATCACTTCGTCGTAACACGACGTTTTTGCCGCAATGAATTCATGATCGAAAACCGTCCCCGGCGATTCACGCTCTCGTTCGAGCAATATCTTCATCAGTCCCTTAACAAAAGCCATGTCTCCGCCGATGCGAACAGGCAGATGCAGATCGGCGAGTTTTACGGGGTTGAGGCCGAGAATGCTGAGCGGGTGACCATGCTGCGGATTCGGGTCGACAAAGCTCGTCAACCCGACCTCTTTCAGCGGATTGACGGCGATCATTTTCGCACCGGCAAACTTCGCGGCCTCAAGTGAAGACAGCATTCGCGGCGCATTTGTTCCCGGATTTTGCCCGATCACGATCACCAGATCGGTCTTCTCAAAATCCTCAAGCCTGATCGTCGCCTTTCCCAAACCGATCGACTCGTTAAGAGCAACGCTCGTCGACTCGTGGCACATATTCGAGCAATCGGGAAGATTGTTTGTGCCAAATTGGCGAACAAATAGCTGATACAAAAACGCCGCCTCGTTCGAGGTTCGACCCGATGTGTAAAACACCGCGTCGTCTGGCGAGCCGAGCGAATCGAGCTTGCCCGCGATCGTCGTGATCGCGTCTTCCCACGCGATCGGCTCGTAATGCGTTCCGCCTTCGCGTAGGATCAGCGGCTCAGCGAGACGGCCTTGATCGTTAAGCCAAAAATCATCGCGGGCAGCGAGATCCGCGACGCTGTATTCCGCAAAAAACTCGGCACCGATCTTTTTCTTCGTGCCTTCGTCTGCGAGGGCCTTGGCTCCGTTCTCACAATATTCATTGATCGTCCGGTGCTCCGGATCCGGCCATGCGCACGACGGGCAATCGACGCCGCCCTTTTGATTGAGCACGAGCAAACCGCGAGTCGCGTGAACCGGCCCCATCTTTCCATAAAGATGTTTGAGTGCGTTCGTAACGGCATGAATCCCCGCCGAAGTTGTCGGCGGCGGCGTGACCTTTAGTTTCGAAGCGTCGTCTATCATTTCTTAATTAATAATTAGTAATTATCAAATTACTAATTAACCATCGGAATCGGGATTTTGATCCGCTGCCCGCCGCAATAGATATTAAAACGCCCGTCACGCACAAATCCGATCAGCGTCATTCCAAATTCGCGAGCGAGTTCTACCGCGAGGCTCGACGGAGCTCCAACTGCGGCGAGGATCGGAATTCCCGACATCAATGCCTTTTGCACGAGTTCAAAACTCGCCCGCCCGCTGACCATCAATATTTTATTAGACATCGGCGTTTCGCCAGCCATGAATTTGCGGCCGACGACCTTGTCGAGGGCGTTGTGGCGG
>Ga0209023_10001260_pt1 | contig 34619 bp, 30 predicted proteins | sample LakOneMetagenome_FD_187468 | JGI IMG/M metagenome (GOLD analysis project Ga0209023, IMG submission 187468) | Freshwater and sediment microbial communities from Lake Erie, Canada (SPAdes) (version 2) | ecosystem: Environmental > Aquatic > Freshwater > Lentic | place: Lake Erie, Canada...
TCTTGGTGCCGCGCGGCGCTGGCTGGACGATGCTGCGCGCGAACGGCGGGTCAGGCGCCTGTTGTCGGTTGTGCTGGCCGGGATCGCCCTTTGGTTCGCTTGGAAAGCCCGCGCGTGATTCCCGGTGCGCGGCCAGAAGAATGCTGCGCTGTCACGACCCTGTGATCGGGGCTCGTGGGCAACTGTGCCGCGTCGAACGCGCGTGGTTTCACGTCACTTCTGCCGGTTAGTGCCAAGCGGTAGCTGATTTTGCATTTCAAGAACTTGCCCGGCGCCATGTATCGCAGCGAACTGAAGCAGGATGGCGACGGCACCCTGGGCCGGGTATCGACCAAGGCGGCCGGCGTTACCAGGGTCGGCGATCCAGCTATCCTGGCGGCGACGCCAACGAGGACAAGCGGCACCCTCCGGTCAAGGCGCGCCCATGTCGGTTGTATCGGCCGCTAACCGGTGCCGACGAACTGATCCCCGGTGGCCGCTGGTCAGATTTCGGTTCGCAGCAGCAGCCCGACGCCCGCAAGGATAACCGTCATCCCCAGGAGTTGCCGCAGGCTGACCGGTTGACGGAAGACATAGCGCGACACGGCCTGCGCCATGATGACCTCGACCAGCGCCAGCGTGCGGATATTGGCGGCAGAGGTCAGTGAAAAGCCGATGAACCAGAACTGCGAGGCGAAGGCGCCAAGGAACCCCGCGCCCAGCGACGACCGCCAGACCGCGAACGACGCGCGCAGGGCCTGCCGGTCGAACAGCGCCATCCAGACCAGCAGGATCGCGGTCTGGATCGTCAGGCTCAGGGCAAGCGTGGTGGTGGCCCGGATCAGGAAGCTTCCCGATGGCAGGCCGAGGATGCCGCCGCGAAAGCCGATGGCCGAGGCGCCGAACAGCCCCGCCGCCGCGAGCCCGCTCAGCACCGGGCCGGCATCCCTGAAAAGCGCCGTCGCGCCGCCGGGTTTGAGCGTCGACAGGACCACGCCTGCGGTGGCGATGCCGATCGCCGCCAGCGCCGGCAGGCTCAGGGGGTCGCGCAGGATCACCGCCGCCGACAGGGCGACGATCACCGGCTCGGTCTTGAGCCAGGCGGTGGTGACGGCAAACGACCGCGCCTGCATGACACGCAGCATCAGCGCCGTGCCCCCAATCTGGGCGAGGGCGCCGAGCGTGGTGAAGTTCAGGGCTTTCGGGCCGGGCAACGGCACCCCTTCGCGCGTGATCGCGGCGACGAGTGCAAGGAAGATCAGCGCGAAGGGCAGCCCGAAGAGGAACCGCACCTGCGTGGCACCCACCGTGCCGATGGCGCGCGTCAGATGTGATTGCGCCGCATTGCGGGCGGTCTGCGCGGCAGACCCGATCAGGGCCGCCGCAACCCAGAGGCCGGTCATGCCGCCGCGGTCCGAAGAAGCCGGCCAAGGCGCAGGATACCTTCGTCGATCTGCGCGTCGTCGGCGCAGGAAAAGCTGAGGCGCAGTGTGTTTGGGTTCGATCCGTCGGCGAAAAAGGCCCGGCCGGGCACGAAGGCCACCCGCTCGGTAGCGAGCGCGCGCGCGAGCAGATTGGCCGCGTCGATGCCCGTGGGTAGCGTCAGCCAGATGAACATGCCGCCTTCGGGCCGGGTCCAGGTCACGCCGGCGGGCATTTCACGTGCAAGCGCCGCCAGCATCCGGTCGCGCCGGCCTCGGTAGACCGTTCGGAGTTTTGCCACATGTTCGTCAAAGATGGTGCGGGCGACACGGTCGATGGCGATCTGGTTGATGGTCGAGGAATGCAGGTCGGCGGCCTGCTTCATCAGCACCAGGCGCGCGATCGCGTCGCGCGCGGCGCAGACCCAGCCGACCCGCAACCCCGGCGCCAGCGATTTTGAGAACGAGCCGCAATAGAGCGTGCGCGCCCGCTCGATGCCGCCCTTGCGGCCGATTTCGAGCGCCAGAATCGGCGGCAAGGCTTCTCCGTCATAGCGCAGCGATTGATAGGCGGCATCTTCGACGATGGCGATGTCGAGCCTGTCGGCAAGGTCGATAACCGCGTCCCGCGCGGCACGGTCGAGGGTTTCGCCGGTCGGGTTGGCGAAATCGACCGACAGATAAGCGAACTTGACCCGGCCACCGGAGGCTGCGGCGCCGGCGCGAAAGCTTCCGGCGTCGCGGTTGGCGCGCGGGTCGAGCCGGTCGTAGCGCGGCTCGTAGGCGTTGAAGGCGCCGAGCGCGCCGAGATAGGTGGGCCAGCCCAGAAGCACCGTATCGCCTGGCGTGATCATCAGCTTGCCGAGATAGTCAAGCGCCTGCTGCGAGCCCGACGTGACAAGGATGTTTTCCGCCGTGCAGGAAATGCCGATCCGGGTCATTTCCGCCGCGATCCAGTCGCGCAGCGGCCGGTGCCCTTCCGAGGCGGAATATTGCAACGCCGTCCCCGCAAGGGTGCCGCCCAGGGTTTCGGCGAAGGCGTCGCGGAAGGCCCCGGCGGGGAAGAGCGCCGGATCGGGAATGCCGCCGGCAAAGGAAATGAAGTCGGGCTGGTCTAGGAGTTTCAGAAGCTCGCGGATTTCCGAAGCCTTCATCCGCGATGCGCGCGTTGCCAGAACCGCATTCCAATCCATTCGCACCTCCTCTGGTCGCGGCGATCCTTGGCCTGAATTGGGCATATGTCAATAGATATGACCTAGTTTTCGGGTGACTCAGGAGCGAGGGCTCTGCCCTCGCGCTCCCGGGATACTTTGGCCACGACGAAAGGGTCAGGAAAGGCTGCGCACCCGGTCGACCATGCGCTGGACATGGGCGGGATCGGCGTCGGGGGTGATGCCGTGGCCGAGGTTGAAGATATGGGGGCCACCGGAAAAGGCACTGACGATGCGGCGGATTTCGTCATCCATCGCCGGGCCGCCGGTGACCATGTGGTGGGGCGCGAGGTTGCCTTGGACGCAGCCGTCGGTCTGCACATGGTGCGCCGCCCAGGCCGCATCGACCGAATTGTCGAGCGCCACGCAATCGGCGCCGGTGGCGCGGGCGAAGCCGGCGTAGCGGCTGCCCGCTTCGCGCGGGAAGGCGATGACGGGCAGGCCGGGATGACGGGCCTTGAGGGCGGCGATGATGCGCGCGGCGGGCCGTTCGGAGAAATCGGTGAAATCGGCGCCCTGAAGACTGCCCGCCCAACTGTCGAAGAGTTTGACCACCTCGGCCCCTGCCGCGACCTGCGCCGAGAGATAGTCGATCGTGCCTTCGGTAATGAGGTCGATCAGCGCGGCAAAGGTGGCGCGGTCGGCTGCCTTCAGCGCATGGGCCGGCCCCTGATCGGGGGTGCCGCGACCGGCGATCATGTAGGTGGCGACGGTCCAGGGCGCGCCGGCAAAGCCGATCAGCGTGGTGTCGCGCGGCAATTCGCGCGAGAGGATGCGGACTGTCTCGTAAACCGGGGCGAGGGTTTCGTGGATGGCGTCGACCGGTTTCAACCGGGCGAGATCGGCGGGGGTGGTGACGGTCGAGAGGCGCGGCCCCTCGCCGGTCTCGAACCAGAGATCAGCACCCAGGGCCTGTGGCAAAAGCAGGATGTCGGCAAAAAGAATGGCCGCGTCGAAACCGAAACGGCGGATCGGTTGCAGGGTGACTTCGGCAGCCAGCTCGGGTGTGTAGCACAGGGTGAGGAAATCGCCAGCCTTCGCCCGCGTCGCGCGATATTCTGGCAGGTAGCGGCCTGCCTGGCGCATCATCCAGATCGGCGGGGTGGGCAGGCGTTCGCCGGCCAGGGCACTGAGGATGGACTTGGTCATCGGGCACTCTCCTGCGGCCCTTCATCGCGGCCTGAGGGCCGTTGTCAAGGGTGGCTGGCCGCGCAGGGTGTTGCAAGGTCGCTTTGTCGCGGATATGCCCCGTGTCATGCAGATGCCCGACCCCAAATCGCCGCTCAGGATCGGCACCCGCGGCTCGCCCCTGGCGCTTGCCCAGGCCCAAGAGGCACGCCGCAGGTTGGCGGATGCCTTCGGGTTGCCCGATGAAGCGTTCGAGATCGTGGTGATCAAGACGACCGGGGATCGGGTGCAGGACCGGCCGCTGAAGGAGCTGGGCGGCAAGGGGCTTTTCACCCGCGAGATTGAAGAGGCGCTGGTGGGCGGCACCATCGACCTCGCGGTTCATTCGATGAAGGACATGCCGGTCGCGCAGCCCGGCGGGCTGGTGATCGATTGCTATCTGCCGCGCGAGGATGTGCGCGACGCGTTCGTCGCCCCCGCTGTCGCTTCGCTCGACGATCTGGCGGAAGGCGCGGTTGTGGGCACATCGAGCCTGCGGCGGCGGGCGCAGCTTGCCTATCGGCGGCCCGATCTGAAGATCATTGAATTTCGCGGCAATGTGCAGACGCGATTGAGAAAGCTGGCCGATGGGGTGGCCCAGGCGACCTTTCTGGCGATGGCGGGGCTGAACCGGCTTGGTCTTGCGGAGGTGGCGCGGGGGCCCATCGAGCCGGAAGAGATGTTGCCGGCCGTAGCGCAGGGGGCCATCGGGATTGAACGGCGGCTGGGCGACGCGCGTGCGGAAGCGTTGGTGGCGGCGATTGCCGACCGGGAAACGGGCGAGCGCCTGGCGGCCGAGCGGGCGTTTCTGGCCCACCTTGACGGGTCTTGCGAGACTCCGATCGCGGGGCTGGCGGTCCATGACGGCGGCGGTCTTTGGCTCCGCGGCGAAATCCTGCGACCGGATGGCAGCGAGGCGATGCGCGATGAGCGGCGTTGCACCATTGCCGATGGTGCGGCGGCCGGGGCCGACCTTGCCCGCGACTTGCTGTCGCTGGCACCCAAGGGGTTTTTCGACTGGCGGTGAGCAGGCGCTAGCGGGCTTAGCGGCGGCCGTCGATATAAAGTAGCGTCAGCGCGGCGCCGACCGCCGCCGCGGCACCTATGACAGCTGCCAGACCGTAGCCCGACAGGGCGGTACCGACCGCGAAGGCGAAAGCGACCGTCGCGTCTGCCGCAACCCGTTGAAAGGCCATCAATGCACCTCCGGCCCCGGGCCTGTGGGACATGAGATCCTGCAGATAGGCGATGGGCAGTGTCAGCATGGCCGCGCCGCCCAAGGCCGCCGGCAGGATCAACAGCCAGACGAAAGGACCGGCGGCAAGAACCGGCATCAGGGTCAGGTGAACGGCATAAATCGCCACCCCAAGCGCGATGAGCGGCAAAGGTGCGAAAAGCCGTTGCACCAGCGGCAGGGCCAGCATGAACGGGACTTCGGCCCCGGCGACAAACCCGACATAAAGGGCGACATCGCCGGGCGCCCGGCCGGCGTCGCCGAATGTCAGGCCGATGAGCGCCATGTAAAGGCCGGTCGCGGCCGCGGTGCCGCCGACCAGGGCCACGCGCAACAGCAAGGCGGAATCGGCGAACTCGCCCAGGGCGGCCGAAAAGGCGAGCCCCGATTTCCGGGTAAGTTGCGGCCGGTTGCGGTCGTCGGGCCACGACCGCCAGACGAGGGCCAGCATGGCAAGACCGGCGGCTGTCAGGACCGGATAGACGGTCAGAAGGGCTGCCCCCTTGCCGAAGGCGACCGACCAGAGCGGCAGCACCACGACGAACGGCAGCGCGAAGAGGGCGCGGATCGTTGCGTGAATGCCGGGGCGCGCGGCAGGCGGGTGGTCTTCGGCCGCCAGGCGCGCCAGTGCGAAACATTGGCCGAACATCGCACCGCCCCAGGGCAGGATCAGCGCATGGGCAATGAAATAAGTGGCAGCGCCCGGCCAGAGCCACAAAAGGCCGGCGCCCGCCGCTGCCGCGCCCGCACTGAAGCCCGCCGTCTGTCGCCGGCTCAGGCGCTGGTCCGACAGAACGCCGAGCGTGACCGAAGCCGCGACGAACATCGCCGACGCGACGACGAGCAAGACTGCATAGGCCAGATGCGACAGGCCGAAGATGCTGACCCCGATCACCGCCTGATAGGGCGCGATAGTCGCGGCAAAAACACCGTAAAGCGCCAGAAGTGCCGCTGACAGGCGCAACGCCGGGTCGCGACCGATTGACAACAGGGGGCTGAACATGGCGGTCAGTCTGGGATGACCTTGCCGGGGTTGAGGATGCCGTTGGGGTCGAGCGCCATCTTGACCCTGCGCATCACGTCAAGCGCCACCGGGTCCTTGCGGCGCGCCATGGACGCGCGTTTCGACAGCCCGATCCCATGCTCGGCCGAAAAGCTGCCGCCAAGGTCGGCGACGATATCCTCGACCCCGCTGACGACGCGTTCCCGCAGCGCCTTGTCGGCCGAGCTCGGGATGACCGAATAGTGAAGGTTGCCATCGCCCAGATGCGCCACGGTAAGTGTCGTCGCACCGGGATCCAGCGCGTCAAGCTGCGCGAGAGCCCGATCGAGGAACGTGCCGACCTTGTTGAGCGGCACCGAAATATCGGTGTCGATCGAATGATCGAGCCCGACCATGATTTCCGCCGCCGCCTCGCGCCGGGCCCAGATGGTGTTGCGCTGCGCCTCGGACCGGGCGAGGGTTGCGTCGATGATCAGCCCCTCGTCCATCATCGCCGCCAGTGTCTCCTCCAGAAGCCCGCCGATGGGAACGCTGCCGTCGGGGCCGGGCATCGTGTCGCGCGGCGCAGTGGCGCCCAATTCGACCAGAATCGTCACATCGTGAATCCGGTCGAACGGCAGGCCAAGGTCGGGCCGCGAGGCCCACAGCAGTTCCTGATAGGTGCGCGGCATGAATTCGAACGCCTCGACCAGCCCGCCGGTCGCCTCTTGCAGGCGGTTCAGCAGTGTCAGCGCCGCGTCGAGCGAGGGAACGGCGAGCATCGCAGTCGCATGGGCGCGCGGGGCGGGCACCAGTTTCATCACCGCCGCGGTAATGATGCCGAGCGTCCCCTCGGCCCCGATGAAAAGCTGCTTCAGGTCATAGCCGGAATTGTCCTTGTGCAGTTCGCTCATCAGATCCATCACCCGGCCATCGGCCAGAACCACCTCGAGCCCCAGGCACAGGGCGCGGGTAGACCCGTAGCGCAGCACGTTCGACCCGCCGGCGTTGGTCGACAGGACGCCCCCGATCATCGCCGAGCCGCGCGCACCGAACCACAGCGGGAAGTAAAGCCCGTGTTCAGCAGCGGCGTCATGCAGGGTCGACAGGATCACGCCCGCCTCGACCACGGCCAGCCGCGCTTCGGGGCGGATGGCGCGGATTTGGTTCAGCCGCTCGACCGACAGCATCAGTATTCCATCGGCCACCGTCGCCCCGGTGATCCCGGTGCGCCCGGCGCAGGGAACGACCGGAACCCCGGCGGCTGAGGCAAGTTTCAGGACGGTCGCCACCTGATCGCGATTGGCCGGGCGCAGAACGGCCAGGGGTGTCCAGCGGTATTGCCGCATCCAGTCCTGCCCGTAGGCGGCCATGTCGGCCCCGGTCAGGACGTGGGCATCGCCCAGCACGGATTTCAACTGGGAAATAAGTGGCATGCAATTGCTCCCTCTCCTGCCGGCACTCAACATTTCCTGACGCGATTTGACCAGAGCTTTCGCGCAAAGGCCCGAAGATGGGCTACCGGCAGTCGCCAATGCGGGAACGACCCGCTGATGCAGCCCGACCGGCTGAAACACCTGACCTGGACGAACCGCACCACGTCGACCGCGCACGAGCCCGGCTTTTCGGACGACGGCATGGCGCTGACCATGACCGCCGATTCTGTCGGCCGCACCGGTGCGCGAACCCGGCCACCGCGCCTTTGGGAACGAGGCCGACGATTGGGACATCGAGCGGATCATCGGCGTTTTAGCGGCAGTGGCGCGGATGCGGGCCACATTCGGGCTTTTCAGCCCCGAGGGGTTCTTTGCCCCGACAAGGGCGGCTTGCACCCTGCGCAAGCCCGGTGGCCGTTTTCCCCTATGCCGGATCGGCGATGCGGTGGCGGAGCGCAACATCCATGCGGGGGCGCACGACGCGCTGCGCTATGGCAGTTGCTGGTAACGCGCAACGCCGCCGAATGTGAAGCGAGGAGGCGTTGACAGGGTGCAGGGGCCGGCCCACCCTGTGCGGGCGCGCAGTATGGGGGGCGGAATGGGTCGGTTTTCGGTCACAGTCGGGCTGGTCCTGGTTCTGTCGCTTGGGGCACCCGCCTTGGCAGACGGCACCCCCGAAGGCGGCCTGCCACCAGCGGGCGCCTATCATCTCGACCCGCAGCACGCGCGGCTTCTGGTCAGCGTGAACCATCTGGGCTTTTCCGAATATATAACGCTTTTCAAGACGTTCACCGCCGATCTCGGCTTCGATCCGGCCAGCCCGGAAAAGATGTCGCTGTCGGTCAGCATCGACCCGACGTCGATCGAAACCTTTTATGGCGACCCCAAGCTCGATTTCAACGCGGTGATCGCCGGGGAAAGCTTTCTCGATGCGGCGAAATATCCCGCGATCACCTTCAAGAGCACGGCAATCCGCCAGACCGGGCCCGATGCCGCCGCCGTCACCGGCGATCTGACCCTGCATGGCGTGACGAAACCGGTCACGCTGCGGGTGCATTACAACGGCGGCTACGCGGGCAACCCGCTCGATCCCGCCGGGGCGCGGATCGGGTTTTCGGCCGAGGGGGCGATCTTCCGGTCCGATTTCGGCATGGCGCTGGGGTTGCCGCCGGCTGGCAGCACAATGGGGATCGGCGATCTGGTCGCGATCCGGATCGAGGTAGAGTTTACCAACCCCAACGTCTCGGGTGTCCAGGTCGGGCCCTGAGCGCTCAGCGGCGTCCGGCCCGCAGGATGCTGCGGACGAGAAGGCCGAGGCACCCGCCGAGAAGGGCGCCGCCTGCCGCCGGAACCGGCAGGCCCGGCACATGGGTCAGCGTGCCCGCAACCAGCACCAGCGCACCAAGGCATGCGGTCAGTCCGGGGTCGACAGCAAACATGCGGCGACCCTCGACCAACAGCACCCGCCAGCGGCTCATTCCCGGCCCCGCGCGCGCTCTGGCAGGAACGTAACCGCGAAAAAGGTGGTCGTCAGGAAAAAGGCGCCAAAGGCATAAAGCACGAAATCGGCGCCAGGCCAGTTGATGCCCAGCCCCTGTCCGGTCCAGAAAAGGCCAAGCGACGACAGGATGACACCGATGCCGATCCGAAGCGGGTTCGCCTGTGCGGCCGGCAGGGGCTGGGGTGCAAGCCGGCAGAGAAGGGCGGCCAGAAGTGTGCCGGCCAGCGCCCCGGCCGCGACCCGCTCGTAAAGCCCAAGCCCGTGCCCGCGCCCAAGGCCGGTTGCGATGACGATGAAGGCTACATTCAGCACATGCGGCAGGACCGCCGTGAACGCGTCCGGGGCGGTGCCGGCGCGGTGATCGGGGGCCGGCGCCACGCCTGCGGCCTGCAACGCGGCCTCGCGCAGGCGGCTCAAGCCATAGGCCAGAAGCGGCCCGCCAAGGCCCAACATCAGCGCATGCGGGCCCGCGAAGGTCAGAAGCGGGCCGGCGACCAGCACAGCGGCCGCGGTCAGGCCCACGGCCTGCGCGGTGCCGGCAAGGGCTACGCGGCGGCCCTGCCGATTGGCCACGGCCTGCGCGGCCGAAAACCCCTGCGCCATCTCGACCAGCGCAGCGGCGGCAGAGGCGGCGATGGCCGGGGCGACGGTGGACCAGAAGGCCATCTGCGAACCTCGATCAGCGGGGGTTGCGCCAGACCTAGTGCACTTCGGCCAGCAATTCCAGCACTTTGGGCCCCAGAACCGTCACCGCGCGCGCCACACCCGCCTCGTTGGGATGAATGCCGTCATCCTGCATCAGGGTTCTGAGCGCCGTCGCCCGGTCACCCGCGCCAAGGATCGGGGCAAAATAGGGTTGGGCAAGAAGTGCCCCGTGTTTGGCAGCGATCTCGGGGTAGATCGCATCGAACGCCGCCTTGTAGGCGGCCCCGTAGTTGTCTGGCGCGACCATCGGGATCAGCAGGGTCGGCAGATGGCGGGCCTCGGTCTTGGCGAGGATGGCGTCGAGATTGGTGCGCGCCGCTTCGGGCGGCAGACCGCGCAAAAGATCGTTTCCGCCCAAGAGGACCATCACAGCACTTGTCTGGGGCACCAACGCCCAGTCGGTGCGGGCAAGGCCGCCTGCGGTGGTATCGCCCGAAACGCCGGCATTGACGACCTTTACATCGGCTCCATGCGCGGAAAGCCAGGCCTGCAACTGCGGCACCAGCCCGTCGTCCTCGGGCAGGCCGTAGCCTTGCGTCAGGCTGTCGCCCAGCGCCACAAGGGTCTTTTGCGCGGCATCGGCGGCAAGGGGCAGTGCAGCGACAAGGCTGGCGGCCATCACGAGCTTGTGGATGCGGACCCGCGCCCCATATGCCAAAAGGGGCGGGCAGAGGCGGCGGATGGCAGGCATGAGCGACGAAATTCTGGCTTTGACGAACGCGCGGCTGGTCCTGAACGGCAATGCAGGGCCAGTCGAGATCTTGCGCGGCATCTCGCTGACGGTCCGGCGGGGCGAAACGGTCGGGCTGGTCGGGCCATCGGGGTCGGGCAAATCGTCTCTCCTCATGCTGATGGGCGGGTTGGAGCGCGCCACATCGGGGCAGGTCCGCGCCCTTGGGCAGGATCTGACCGCGATGGGCGAAGACCAGCTCGCGCGGTTTCGCAGGGGGAATATGGGCATTGTCTTTCAGTCGTTCCACCTTATTCCGACATTGACCGCGCTGGAAAACGTGGCGCTGCCGCTGGAGATCGCCGGCGGGTCCGATGCGCGCGACCGGGCCGGGGCCGAACTGGCGGCGATGGGGTTGGCCGGGCGGCAGGGGCACTATCCCGCCGAACTGTCGGGGGGCGAACAGCAACGGGTGGCGCTGGCGCGCGCGGCGGTGGTGCGCCCCGCCATCCTTCTGGCCGACGAGCCGACCGGCAATCTCGACAGCACCACCGGCGCTGCGATCATGGAGCTTCTGTTCGGCCTGCGCGACCGGCATGGCGCGACGCTCGTTCTGGTCACGCACGCGCCCGAGCTTGCGGCGCGCTGCGATCGGGTCGTGCACCTGGCGGACGGCCGCATAGCGGCCCCGGAGGCCGCGTTGTGAGACTGATGCTGCGCTTTGCGCGCGCCGATCTTCGCGGCGGCTGGGGCGGCATGGTGGTGTTTCTTCTGTGTCTGACACTTGGTGTCGCCGCGATTGCCGCTGTGGGCACGGTGCGCCTTTCCGTCGAACGCGCCTTGCAGGGGCAGGGGGCAACGCTTCTGGGCGGGCAGGTCGAGATGGAGTTCACCTATCGATATGCCAACGATGACGAGCGCGCCTATATGGCGCAAATCGCCCAGCATGTGTCAGAGGTGGTCAGCTTTCGGTCGATGGTCGTGGTGGGCGACGGGGCGGGGGCGCAAAGGGCCTTGACCGACGTGAAGGCCGTGGATGGGGCCTATCCGCTGGTCGGCGCCGTCACGCTTGATCCGCCGCAGGATATCGCAACCGCGCTGGCGCAGAAGGACGGGGTGGCGGGGGCGGTTCTCGACCCGGTTCTGGCCGACCGGCTTGGCCTGAAGATCGGCGATCGGTTCCGGCTGGGGTCGGCCGAGTTCCGGCTGTCCGCCCGGCTCATGCGCGAGCCCGACACCGGCGCGGGCTTTGCGCTCGGGCCCCGCACCATCGTTCTGGCCCGCGCGCTGGATGGCTCGGGCCTCTTGTCGCCTGGCAGCCTCTTCGACACGCTCTACCGGCTGGACCTGCCGGCCGATGCGGATCTGAAGGCACTTCAGCGTGCGGCCGAGGCCAGGTTCCGCGACAAGGGAATGCGCTGGCGCGATGCGCGCAATGCGGCACCGGGGGCCGAGAAGTTCGTGCAACGCATGGGGTCTTTCCTGACGCTGGTCGGGCTTGCCGCGCTCGCGGTCGGCGGGGTGGGGATCGCGTCGGCGGTGCGGGCCTATCTGGCCCGCAAGGTCGAGGCGATGGCCGTGCTCAAGGTGTTGGGCGCCGAAGGCGGGTTGGTGCGCAGGGTCTATCTTCTCGAAGTGTTGCTGGTGGCGCTGGCGGGTATTGGCGCGGGCCTGCTGGTCGGGGCGGGCCTGCCCCTGGCTGTTGCGCCCATTTTGCAAAGCGCGCTGCCCATTCCGGTCACGGTGCTGGTGCGCGCCGCGCCGCTGGCCGAGGCGGCGCTATATGGTGCGCTGACGGTGGCGATTTTTGCCTGGGCACCCCTGGCCGAGGTGCGCCGTGTGGTGCCCGCGGTTCTGTTCCGTAGCCTTGCCGGCGACGGCCTCTGGCCTGGCCGGGATGCAGCCCTGACGGTAGCCGGCTTCGCGCTGGCACTGGTGGCAACAGTGATGGTCTTTTCCGAGGCGCGCTGGCTTTCGGCCTGGACGCTTGCAGCGATTGCCGGGGCGATGGCGCTTCTGGCCCTGGCCGGGGCGGGGGTGCAGGCGCTCGCGCGCCGCGCGCGGGCGCGGGTCGGCCGAGGCGCGGGGCTGCGGCTTGCTCTGGCCGCCATCGGGGCGAGGCGGGGTGAGGCGGGGGCGGCGATCCTGTCGCTGGGCCTGGGGCTGTCTGTGCTGGCGGCGGTCGGGCAGATCGACGCCAATCTGCGCCGCGCGATTGCGACCGAACTGCCCAAGGTGGCGCCGGCGTTTTTCTTCGTCGACATCCAGCAGGACCAGATCGACGGGTTCCGTGACCGGCTTAGCCACATGGAGGGCGTCAGCCGCATCGACAGTGCCCCCATGCTACGCGGCATCATCACCCGGATCAACGGCGTGGATGCGCGCAAGGTGGCGGGCGATCACTGGGTCATCAAGGGCGACCGTGGCCTGACGTATGCCGACGTTCCTCCGCCCAACACCACCGTTACCGCCGGAACATGGTGGCCCAAGGATTATTCCGGCCCGGCAGAGATCAGCTTTGCCGCCCAGGAGGCCAAGGAAATCGGGTTGAAGCTGGGTGACAGGCTGACCGTCAATGTCCTTGGCCGCGACATCGAGGCCACGATCACCAGCTTCCGCGACGTGAATTTTTCGACGGCGGGGATCGGTTTTGTCATGGTCATGTCGCCCGCGGCACTGGCGGGCGCCCCCCATACATTCATCGCCACTGTCTATGCCAAGCCCAAGATCGAGGCCGCGATCCTGCGCGACATCGGCACGGCCTATCCAAACATCACCGCGATCCGGGTGCGCGACGTGAGCGACCGCATCGCCAGCGCCCTTGGCGCCATCGCGCGGGCCACGGCGATTGCGGCAGGGGTGACGTTGCTGACCGGGGCGGTGGTGCTGATCGGCGCGGCCTCGGCTGGGCTGCCGGCGCGCGTGCAGGAAGCGGCGGTGCTCAAGACGCTGGGCGCGACGCGCGGCCAGATCTTTCGCAGCTTCGCGCTGCGTTCCGCCCTGACCGGGGCGGTGGCGGGCCTGGTGGCGATTTTCTTTGGCGCGATAGCCGGCTGGGCGGTGATGCGCTTCGTGATGGAAAGTAGCTATCGGTTCGAGGCCCTGCCGGCCTTTGGCATAGTGGCGGGGGGCGCGCTGGCCTCGCTTCTGGCCGGGTTGGTTTTTGCCTGGCGTCCGGTGGCGGCGCGGCCGGCGACAGTGCTCAGGGCGCGCGATTGAAGCGCCGCAGCCTGAGCGCGTTGGTCACCACGAAAACCGACGACAGTGCCATGGCGGCTGACGCCAGAACCGGTGACAGAAGGATGTCGTAAGCCGGATATAGCGCGCCTGCAGCCACCGGGATCAGAAGTGCATTGTAGCCAAAGGCCCAGAAAAGGTTCTGGCGGATATTGGCCAGCGTGGCGCGCGACAGCCGGATCGCATCGGCCACCCGGGCCGGATCACTTTGCATCAAGATCACCTCGGCCGAGGCAATGGCCAGGTCGGTGCCGCCACCCATGGCGATGCCGACGTCTGCTGCGGCCAGCGCCGGCGCGTCATTGATCCCGTCGCCGACAAAGGCGACCCGGCCCAGGCGGCGCAGATCCTTGAGCGCATCGACCTTGCCGGCGGGCAGCACCCCGGCGACGACCCTGCCGATGCCAAGCTCGGCCGCGACCGCTTCGGCCGTCCGCTGCGTGTCGCCTGAGATCAGCGCGCTTTCGATCCCCATGGCGCCAAGCGCGGCAACAGCCGCGCGGGCGGTCGCGCGCACCGGATCGGCCACGGTCAGAAGCGCTATGGCCTGGTCGCCTTCGGCCACGAAAATCGGGGTCTTGCCCTGCCCGGAGGCCAGGGCGGCCCGCGCCGCGAAGGCACCCGGGTCAATGCCTTCGGCCGCCAGCGCCGCTTCATTCCCGATCAGCACCCTGTGTCCGCCGATGGTGGCGGCATAGCCCCGCCCCGGCAGGGCACGGCCGTTCTGGGCTGTGGGCAGCGTCAGGCCGCGGGCCCGCGCTTCGGCCAGAACGGCGCGGGCCAGCGGATGTTCCGAACCCGCTTCGGCGGCGGCGGCAAGGGTCAGGGCACGGTCCTGGCCGACCCCCTCGGCGCAGAAAATGTCGATCAGGCGCGGGGCGCCCATGGTCAGCGTGCCGGTCTTGTCGAAGGCGACAATCCGCACTCCGGCCAGCGTCTGAAGCGCGTCGCCCCGGCGGAAAAGGATACCAAGTTCGGCACCGCGCCCCGACCCGACCAGAACCGACACCGGCGTTGCCAGACCCATGGCGCAGGGGCAGGCGATGATAAGGACGGAAATGCCGGCGACCAGCGCGTGCGACAGGGCGGGCTCGGGGCCGATCAGATACCAAAGGGCCGCGGCCGCCGCCGCCAAAACCATGACGGCCGGCACGAACCAAAGGGTGATCCGGTCGACCAGCGCCTGAACCGGCAGCTTGGCCGCCTGCGCCTCGGCCACCAGCCGGACGATGCGGGCCAGAACCGTGGCGCTGCCCGTCGCGGTGACCCGGTAGGTCAGATTGCCCGCCCCGTTGACCGTGCCGCCGGTCAGCGCGTCGCCCGAGGTCTTTTCCACCGGCAGCGGCTCGCCGGTCAGCATGCTTTCGTCGACGAAGCTGGCGCCGTCGGTGATGGTGCCGTCAGCCGCAACCCGTTCGCCCGGTCGCAGCATGACCAGATCGCCGCGCAGAAGGGCCACAACCGGGGTTTCGACCGGCCCGCCCGGGCCGATGACCAGCGCCTTGTCAGGCCTAAGCTGCACCAGCCGTGCAATCGCCTCGCCCGCCCGGCCGCGCGCGCGCGCCTCGAGATAGCGGCCAAGAAGGATCAGGGTGATGATGCTCGCGGCCGCCTCGTAATAGACCCTGCGCGCTGCCTCGGGCAGCAGGCCCGGCGCATAGGTTGCGACCGCCGAATAGACGAAGGCCGACAGGGCGCCCAGCGCGACGAGGGAATTCATTTCCGGCGCACCGCGCAAAAGCGCCGGGATGCCGTGAGACAGGAATATCCGGCCCGGCCCGGCGAGGACGGCGAGCGTCAGGACGGATTGGACGATGGCCGACCCCTGCGCCCCGAGATTGGCGATCAGCCAATGGTGAAGGGCCGGCACGGCATGGGCGCCCATGGCCAGCGCCACGACCGGAAGCGCCAGCGCCGCCGACAGCCAGAACCGCCGGGCGAGGGCCGCGACCTCGGTCGCCTGTCGTAAGGTCGCGCTTTCGTCTTCGTTGTCGGTCTTGGGGTGTGTCGGGTAGCCAGCCGCGCTGACCCGCGCCGCAAGGTCGGTTGGCGTGACCGTGCCCGTCTCGAACCGCACCATGGCTTCACTGGTCGCCAGATTGACACCTGCGTCCAGCACCCCCGGCGCGGCTTTCAGCGCGCGCTCAACCCGGCCCACGCACGATGCGCAGGTCATGCCCTCGACGGTCAGTGTGGCGGTTTGGTTCATCGTCTCGCCCTTTGAGTATCTTGCTGAGATGTGCCCTGACGCCATCCGCGTCAATGGGCGACGCCAGAGCGACAGCCCTTTATGCCGCGTAAGCGCTTCGCTATGAGGGACGAATGGCACTGGCCCTCACATCCTTGTTGCAAATACCGACGCTTGGCTTTGACGCCGTGATCGACGTGCGGTCGCCTGCCGAATATGCCGAAGATCATCTGCCCGGCGCCATCAACCTGCCGGTGCTGGACAACGCGGAACGCGCCCACGTCGGCACGATCTACAAGCAGCAATCGCCATTTCTGGCGCGCAAGATCGGCGCGGCACTGGTGGCGCGCAATGCTGCCCTGCATCTGGAAGGGCCGCTCGCCGGGCTGGGCGGCGGCTGGCGGCCCCTGATCTATTGCTGGCGGGGCGGTCAGCGGTCGGGCTCGTTCGCCACGATCCTGGGTCAGGTCGGCTGGCGGGTCGAACTGATCCAGGGTGGTTACAAGGCCTGGCGGGCGCTGGTGGTGGCCGAGCTGTTCGACAAGCCGGTCGCGGCGCCCTTGGTGGTGCTCGACGGCAATACCGGCACGGCCAAGACCGACCTGCTGGGCCTGATGGCCCGGCGCGGGGTGCAGGTGATCGACCTCGAAGGCCTGGCGCACCATCGCGGCTCGCTCTTTGGTCACAGGCCCGAGGGGCAGCCCAGCCAGAAAGCGTTCGAGGGCCGGCTGGCGCTGGCGCTGGCGTGCCTTGACCCCGCGCGCCCGGTCATGGTCGAGGCGGAAAGCTCGCGCATTGGCGATCTGGCGGTGCCGAAGATGCTGTGGGCGGCGATGAAGGCGGCGCCAAGGCTGCGGGTTTCGGCACCCCTGGCGGCGCGGGCCGAGTATCTTGCACGGGCCTATGCCGACCTGACCGCCGACCCGGCAAGGCTGACCGAGGTGATCGCGTTGTTGCGCCCCGCTCACCCGGCCGAGCGGATCGAGGAATGGGTGGCGCTCGCCAAAAGCGGAGCCTTCGCGGCGCTTGCCGAAGGGCTGATGCGCGACCATTACGACCGACGCTATGAAAAGCATCGGGCCAGGTTCGAAGATATGGAGGGCGCGGTCATGGAAACCGAAAGCCTGGCGCCCGACGCGCTCGACCGGCTGGCCGACCGCATTGCGGCGGCGCTGCCGGCGATCCTGCACCGCTAATCCACGACCGATACGAGCGCCGGGCCTGCCCCGAGCATGCCGATCAGGGCGGCGGTTTCGCCAAGACCGTGCAGCGCCGCCAGCAGCCCTTCGACCCGATCTTCCGGGACGGCGGCCAGAAGCCCGCCCGCCGTTTGCGGATCGAAGAGAAGATCGGCGCGCGGGCTTTTCCGGCAGACCATCAGCGCGCCGGCGGCAAGGTTGGCGGGCAGCAGGCTCGATCCATGCCCCGCCGCTGCCAGCGCCTCGGCGCCTGCCAGAACCGGAATTGCGGCAAGATCGATCCGGGCCGAAAGATCCGAAGCTTGCAGGATCGACAGCAGGTGCCCGGCAAGGCCGAAGCCGGTGATATCGGTCATCGCATGGGCCTGCGGGGCGAGAAGGCGCGCTGCGGCGCCTTGCGGGCGCTGCATGGCGGCAAAGGCGGCGGCCACATCGGCGCCTTGGGCCTGGCCCAACATTTCGGCGGCAAGGATCACGCCGGTGCCGATCGCCTTGGTCAGGATCAGCCGGTCGCCCGCCCGCGCGCCGCCATGGCCGATGGCGGGTCGGTCGGTCAGGCCGGTGACGGTAAAGCCGATCTGCATTTCGGCGCCGAGCGTGGTGTGGCCGCCCACGATGTCGGCGCCTTCCGGGCCAAAGACGCCGGCGGCCGCCGCCATGATCTCGCGCAGGGTCTCGGCCTGCTGGCGTTCGCCCATCAGGGGCAGGGTAATCTGCGCCAGGGCGGTCTGCGGGGCCGCGCCCATCGACCAGACATCACCAAGCGCATGGACAGCGGTGATGCGCGCCATGAGCCAGGGGTCTTCGCAAAAGGCGCGCAGATGGTCGGTGGTGATGACCTGAAAGCCCGCGCCACAGCGCAGGACCGCCGCATCATCGCCCGCGCCCCGCACCACATCGGCGCGCAGCGGCGTTGGCAGCCGGTCAAGCGCCGCGAGCAGCGCTGGCCGGCCGACCTTGGCCCCGCAGCCGCCGCACAGCGGCTTTTCGGGCTGGCCGCCGGGCAGGGCAGGCTTGGCCGGCGCCATCGACGGCAGATGCTGGAACCTGTTCATGAAACGCCGGTCGATCCGGTCTTTCCAGCGCCAGAGCCAGGCGCCGTCGAACGGCAGGCCCCATTTGTCTGCCACCGCGCCCTTGCCGCCGGTCGAGACCAGCTTGAGATAGTCCGATTGCGGCTCGAAGCGCTGCATCTGGCCGGCGCCGCCAACGGCAACGCGCAGGTTGTGCAGAAGAATCGGCGCCTGCCGGACGGCAAAGACGCCGGCTTTGGGTCGGGGCGCGTGGACCAGATGGGCAATGTCGCCGGCGGCAAAGATCAGGGGGTCGGTCTCGGTCCGCAAGCTGGGCGCCACCCGCACGAAGCCGCCTTCGAGCGCAAGCCCGGTTGCCGCGAGCCAGCCTTGCGGGCGGGTTGCGGCTGCGCCGATTGTGAAGTTGGCCGCGATCTGGCGGCCGTCGGCCAGCGTCACGCCGGTGTCCGAAACCGAAGCCGCTCCGGCGCCCGCCATGACTGCGACGCCCGCACGTTCGAGATGCCGCAAAAGTGCCCGCCGCGCGCCCGCACCCACGGCCGCCAGAGGTGTCGCCGCCTCGATCAGCGTGATGCGGGCCGCAGGACCAAGTCGGTACGCGGCCGCCAGCGCCAGTTCGACCCCGGCGATGCCCCCGCCGATCACCGCCACCTCGGGCCGGGCATCCCCGGGCGCGACCGTCTCGACAAAACTCTGCCAGCGGTCGGCGAAGGCATCCAGCGGCTTTGCCGGCACGGCATGGTCGGCGAAACCCTCAAGGCCCGGCATTTCGGAGTTGATGCCAATGTCGATCGACGCCACGTCATAGGCGATCGGCGCCCGCCCCGGCACCTGGATGCGCCGCGTGTCACGGTCGATCCCATCGACGCGGCCCAGGATCAGCCGTGCCCCGGCAAAACGGGCCAGCCGGACAAGGTCGATCTCAAGCGCGGCGCGCGGATAGTGGCCGGCGATATGGCCGGGCAGCATGCCGGAATAGGCGGTCGTCGGATCGGGGCTGATCAGCGTAAGCCGCACGCCGGGAACCGGACGCATCCCCCACATCCGTAGCACGAGCGCATGGGTATGCCCCCCGCCGATCAGCACCAGATCGCGGGTCAGGGGGGCGGGCATCGGCATCATCTGCATTTCAGCCTCCTTGCCGCTGTTCCTAGCCCCTGCGCCGCCGTTTGGCCATGCGGCAGACTTGGAGCGCGGGCCGGATCGGGCTATGGAACCTTTGGACGATCAGCAAAGGGGGCCAGCGTGGCGCAACATCGGCGGATCTATGTGACCGGGGCGGCGGGCTTCATCGGCTATCATTTGGCAGCGATGCTTCTGGCAGAAGGGTGCGCGGTGCACGGGTTCGACGGGATGACGCCCTACTATGACCCGGCGCTGAAGCGGGCGCGGCTGGCGCTGTTGCAGGCCCAGCCAGGGTTCAGTTTCACCGAAGCGATGCTCGAGGCGCCCGGCGCACTGGCCGCCGACATGGCCGCCTTTCGCCCCGACGCGGTGGTGCATCTGGCTGCCCAGGCCGGTGTGCGCTACAGTCTCGAGGCGCCGCGCAGCTATCTGACCGCCAATATCGAAGGCACGTTCAACGTTCTGGAAGCGGCGCGCGACTGCGGAGTGAAGCACCTTCTTCTGGCATCGACATCGTCGGTCTTTGGCGCCAATACCGAAATGCCCTACCGCGAAACCGACAAGGCCGACACCCAGGTTTCGCTCTATGCCGCGACCAAGAAGGCGACCGAAAACCTGTCGCATTCCTGGGCGCATCTTTGGGGGCTGCCAACCACGGCGTTCCGGTTCTTCACCGTCTACGGCCCCTGGGGCCGGCCCGACATGGCGCCCCACAGGTTTACCAGGGCGATCCTGGCCGGCGACCCCATCGACGTGTACGGGCACGGCGACATGTATCGGGATTTCACCTATGTGACCGATCTCGTCCGCGCGATCCGGCTTTTGATTGACGTGGCGCCGGTTCGGCCCGAAGGCCCAGCTGATATCGCCCCCGACGACAGCCTTTCGCCCGTCGCCCCCTGGCGGGTGGTCAATATCGGCAATGGCGCCAAGGTGGCGCTGGGCGATTTCATTGCTGCGATCGAGGCGGCAGCGGGGCATGCGGCGGTCAGGAACCTGATGGAGATGCAGAAGGGCGATGTGGTGGCGACCTGGGCCGACACGAGCCTTCTGCAACGCCTGACCGGCTATCGCCCCGAAACTCCGATCGTCGCCGGAATGGCGCGCTTCGTCGACTGGTACCGTGCCTACTATGGCGTCTGAGGCCCGACAGGGCCATTCGCCTCTTGACCTGAAACGGCCCTTTGACTAGGCAGCACGCCGGATGGCTAGGTAGCTCAGCTGGTTAGAGCACGCGACTCATAATCGCGGGGTCGGGGGTTCGAGTCCCCCCCTCGCCACCACTTCTCCGTCCAAAATCGTTTGATGACATCCAGAAAGCCTTGGTTTATAAGCGTTTTACGCAAAACCTTTGTCCGATGCTGTCCGGAATGATCCAGTAGGATACCCCCGATTTGGGGGTGTTTCCGGGGGTATCGGCAAAACCAGCAAAAAGGCGATACCCCCAGCCATGCCTCTTAGCGATGCCACGATTCGAAACCTGAAACCGCGCGAGAAGCCCTACAAGGTTTCGGACTTCAATGGCCTCTTCGTCCTTGTCAAACCGACCGGCTCGCGGCTGTGGCAATTCAAGTATAGGCTCGACGGCAAGGAGAAGCTTCTGTCCATCGGCCCCTATCCAAAGATCAGCTTGGCTGAGGCCCGCGCCGCGCGTGATGCCGCGAGGGCATTGGTGGCCAAGAGCCTGGACCCGAGCACGGCAAAGCAGGATCAGAAGCGGGAAGAGCGTGAGAGAAGGGGCCTGACCTTCGAGACGCAAGCGCAGGCTTACTTTGAAAAGACACAGAAGGAGGGCCGCGCGGCATCGACACTCAACAAGACCCAATGGCTTCTGGATATGGCGATAGCTGATTTCGGGCGAAAGCCGATGTCGGAGATCACGTCGCCGATGGTCCTGCGCTGTCTGCGCAAGGTGGAAGCCAAGGGCAACTACGAGACCGCCAAGCGTAGCGCGCCAAGATCAGCGCGGTCTTTCGTTATGCCATTGCGAGTGGTTCAGCGACGACCGATCCGACATATGCTTTGAAAGATGCCCTGATCCGACCCCAGCCCCAACCACGTGCTGCAATCACCGACCCCGAGGGGCTGGGGGCGCTGCTGCGCGCGATTGATGGATTTCATGGACAGACGGTCACGCGGATTGGCCTGCAGCTTCTAGCTTTGCTGACGCCGCGCCCGGGCGAGTTGCGAAATGCTCGCTGGGAAGAGATCGACTTTGAGACCGCGATCTGGTCGATCCCCGCTGAACGCATGAAGATGAGGCGACCGCATCGCGTGCCCTTAGCTGCGCAGGCCTTAAGGTTGCTCGACGAATTAAAAGCGCTGACAGGGGCAACCGAGTTTCTTTTGCCGTCGTTGATTTCAACCAAGCGGGTGATGAGTGAGAATACACTGAACACTGCCCTACGCAGGATCGGATTTGGAGCGGATGAGATGACATCTCACGGGTTCCGCGCGACGTTTTCGACGCTGGCCAATGAAAGCGGACTCTGGAATCCAGATGCGATCGAACGTGCGTTGGCCCATGTAGAAAGCGACGATTCTCGCCGCGCTTATGCGCGGGGTGAGCATTGGGGTGAGCGCGTAAGACTTGCGGACTGGTGGGCTGGATTCCTGGATAGCCTGCGGACAGGCTGAGCGGGTCAACTCCAGCCAAGAGCACTTCCTGCGACAAAAAGAACGTCGGGTACGCTATTTGGCTCTTCTACTTCGCGGTGGAGCGGATTCTCGGAGAATTTGGAAAATGGACGTGAGTAATCAGAACGATCTAGTCGATCGCATCATCGCCGAAGCGTTTGAGCACCTCGATGAGTGGCGACGGCCAACCAGCCTCAAGAGCGTCGGTCCGGCCTTTCCGGAAGTCTATCCGCGATTTGAAGAGCAACTGTGCTTGCTCCGACAGGATATTCGACGAGCCTTAAGCTTGTATTCTGTGGAGGAATTGAGGTCCGAATACCCCAATAGCCTAACGGCAGCGTTCAATCCGCTCTTTGATCCTGACGGGCGGCACGGACGCCTCGCGAAGCGACTCGCAAAACTCAAGAAGACCGCCCCGCAGGATTTTGTCGGAGGGTGGTCGGTCAAGGGCAAGGAACTCGACATCGCTCATTGGCGGGGCTTCACGTCCTTCAGTCTCGCTGAAGCGACGCTGCTCAGCGTTGGACGCGATCCAAGGCTCACAAACTACGACTCCGTGTTCCAGGGTTACGGACGGTCGGAAGAAGCGGACGAACTTCTCTATTTCTTGGAGGATCGGTACGAGGCTATCGCAAATGGACTTGGGGTGAATCCCGAAGACAGCACGACGCGTGTAGATGCGGGCAGGCTGATTGGCTGGATTCTGTATGCCAGGGTTCAGGTTGATGAAAGATTTCGTCGCATGGTTTTGGCACAGCGAAGGATGAAGTCCAACCTCCCAAACCCCGTCGCGGCAGCTCTTCCGGGGCCTGATAGCGGACCACTGCATCGGTCGAGTTTGAAAATCCACGCTCGGATGATCACAGCCGTGGCGATCACGAAATACGGCCTGACCGATGAACGAGGGATCAGAAGGGCTGCGACGAGCATCCAAAACGATGCCGACCTGTTGGGTCTAGGCTTTGACGAGAGAGTACTCATCAACCTTCTGCGTTTGGGCCTGCAAGAGCGCGGACGCGTCACCTCGTCGTTGCAGTAATTGGTCGAAATCCGTCGGCATGGCATCAAAATTCGTTTTTCATAACGATATCAATTATTTAAAAAATACCATTTGATGCCGCACAAGCCGTTGGGCTCGTGAAAGTCATGGATGCACAACCTCACACCGGAGTGCACAATGTCGATCAAGACTTCCTTCCCCGAAACCGGCCTTGTCAGACTCTCGGCCATCCTGGCCCCCAGTGGTCCGATCCCCGTTTCCAAGTCCACTTGGTGGGCCGGGGTCCGCAGTGGGCGCTTTCCGAAACCGCTGAAACTCGGCCCCCGCACCACGGTGTGGAAGGCCGAAGAGATTCGCGCGCTGTTCCAGGGGGTCTGCCGTGCGTAAGGCGGTCCGCATCTCGGCGATCAAATCTGCGCGTTCCTATACCTTCATCGAGGCGGCGAAATTGCTCAATGTCTCGGTCGACAGCTTGCGTAATTGGGTGCGCGGGGGTCTGCCCGTCTTGAAGACCGAGCGTCCGTTCCTGATCATCGGAAAAGATCTGAAAGACTGGCTCACGGCGCGCAACGAGAAAAGGCGCGTGGCTCTTGGCCCGCACCAGTTCTTCTGCTTGCGCTGCAAGAAGGCCCAGACGCCCTACGGTGGGATGGTCGATTGCCTTGCTCAGACTTCGCAGACCTGGCGCCTTATGGCGATCTGCGTGTGCTGCGGCGGCGGCATGAATCGCATCGTTTCGGTGCGAGACCTGCCCGAGATGCAGCGGATCTTTGACGTCCAGATCAACGAGCGGTGAGCGCCCTAAGGGAGCCTTTCACACCCCTCTGGAATTGCCACAAGAGAAGGAAATGCGATGCGCCGGAAAATCAACGAAGAAAATGGGCGGACTAAGCGCAAATACGCGATCTGGAAAAGGGAGGCGCGGCGTTCCCATTCCACGACCGTGGATCGCGCGCTGGAGGCGATCAACAAGTTCGAGGCCTCGACTGGTCACAAGGCTTTCAAGGCTTTCAAATTCGAGCAAGCGGTCGCCTTCAAACGGGTGCTGGAAGACGCCCTGCTCCCCCGTACCGGTAAGCCGTTGGCCAAGGCAACGATCGATGGAACCTTGCGCGCCGTGAAAGCATTTTTCGACTGGCTCGCGGATCAGCCTGGCTATCGGTCGCGCATCTCGCGTCGGGATCTTGAGTACTTCAACTTGAACGCCAAGGATGCCCGCGTGGCCCATGCCGAACGCGAAGTGCCCTTCCCGACCATGGAACAGTGCAAGCACTCGTTTCTGATGATGCCCGAGGCGAATGTCTTTGATCGCCGCGACAAGGCGATTTTTGCCTTCCTGATGCTGACGGCTGCACGCGATGGGGCTGTGGCCTCGCTGCGACTGAAGCACATCGATCTGGTGGATAGCTGCGTCCATCAGGATGCACGGGAGGTCAAGACCAAAGCGTCTAAGACCTTTTCGACCTGGTTCTACCCGGTCGACGCGGAGTATCTGCAGCAACTCACCTCTTGGGTGGAGCATCTTCGGACCGAGCGTCTCTTTGGCCCAGCGGATGCGCTGTTTCCGAAACCGCTGATGGGCCTGGTTGATGGAAAATTCGCGCCCGTCGGCCTTTCGCGGGAGGCATATGGCAGTGCTGCCAAGATCTGCGAGGTTGTAGCGCGGGCATTCGAAAATGCAGCTTTGCCCAAGTTCTTCCCGCACAGCTTCCGCAAGACGCTTGTCGCGTTGGGAATCAAGCGCTGCAAGACGCCCGAGGAGTTCAAGGCCTGGTCGCTGAACCTTGGCCACGACAGCGTCGTGACGACGATGAGCGCATACTGCCCGGTCCCCCGGTCGCGACAGAGGGAGCTGATGAAGGGGCTGCAGTGATAGGCGAAAGGTTGGAAAGTAAGGAGCGCGCGCGCCGTTGGCGCGCTTTTTTCATTGCGTGTGTTTCGGCATGCATGTGTGGATGCCCCGATTGATGCAAGGATTTTTCTGACCTTCTGAGCATGTGATCGGGTGCGTTCATGTGTCAGGCCTCGTGGTGCGGCTTTTCACATGCCGCGGGCCGGTATGGTGATGCGCGGGTTGGGTCCAGATCAAAATTCCGAGCTCATGGCTCTTTGGACGCCCCTGGTTTTCCCAACCCCGATCTGATCGATCATTTGCCCATGCGGGTCATTGTCCTCCTCACATCCCCGACGCTCCAGCCAGTGGCCGTTGCCCTTTCAGCAGACCGCCCCCTTCGGATCTCTGTAGTCTTCATCTCGCACCAGTAGCGCCCAGATCGTCCGCGCCATCTTGTTGGCCAAGGCAATGGCGACCAGCATCTTTGACTTCTTCGCCAACATGCGCGCCAGCCATGACCCCGGCCGCCCGCCGCCGCGTCCTTTCCAATGGACGACCGACATGGCTCCCACGATCAGTAACCGGTGGATATCTCGCTGGCCCATCTTTGAGGTCCGTCCGAGCCTTTGCTTGCCGCCGCTGGAATGTTGGCGCGGCACCAGACCTAACCAGGCGGCAAAGTCACGCCCCCTTTGGAACGTCTGCATGGCAGGGGCGAAGGTCTCTACCGCCATTGCGCAGATCGGGCCGATGCAAGGCATTTTCTGCAGCCTGCGCACCACGTCGCTGTCGCGGGCAGCTACCGCAATCCTGCGTTCCAACGCCGCAATCTGCCCTGATACCTCTTCTATCTGGCCAAGATAGACCGCCCCCAAATCTCGGACGAGGTCGGGCACGGCGCTGGCTTCGTCACGGATGACGGCGGCGAGCCGTTCGATATTGCCCAAGCCTTTGGCCACAATGACCCCGTGTTCGGCCAGATGGCCCCGCAGCGCATTCACCAGTTGGGTGCGTTGTGCGACCCGAAGTTCGCGCGTCCGGAACAGCATGGCCCGGGATTGCTGCTCGGCGGTCTTCACCGGCACCGTGCGCATTGTCGGCCGTAGAGCCGCTTCGGCAATCGCCTCTGCGTCAGCCATGTCGTTTTTCTGGCGCTTCACGAAGGGCTTCACATAGATCGGTGGAATCAAGCGTACATCATGGCCATGACGCGCCATCTCCCGTCCCCAGTAATGCGCTGATCCGCAGGCCTCCATCGCGACAATGCAGGGCGGAAGCGCCGCCATGAAGCGTGCAAACTGCGCCCGCGACAGCTTCTTGCGGAAGATCGCGCATCCATCTGGCCCCGCGCCATGCAATTGAAACACCTGCTTTGCCAGGTCGACGCCAACAATGCTAACCTCATCTATGGATGCCTCCTCCCTTTGTGGTGACTTCAGCATCACCATCCTGGCACATCGCGATGCCGTCGGGCGGGGGCATCCACCCCATCAAAATTGGATGCCTATTGGAGCGGGCCTCTCGGGGTGGACATCCAGACAGTAATGAATTGGCAGGGTGTCTGTCAGCTTGGTTGCCGGGGCCGCAGATTCCTCGTCGGCGCGGCGGTATTTCGTGTTTTCCTTGATTACATCGGCGCGAGTGAGTATCTTGATGGGGCCGTCACGCCGAAGGAGGTCGCTGAGAAGCTACCCTTTACGGGGGGCGTCCCCGGTAAGTTCGAGCCTGCGGGTGACGGCATCATCCCTCACATATGCGATTTTGCCAGCGGCGGCGGCATTCTGGATCGACCGGACCGTATCATCCCATTCGTGCATCGTCATCAGGACAGACGCGGGCGAACCGTCCCGCGCCGCGCCACATTCCTTAAGATTGATGACGATGGGCCTCCCGCTTTGGCGTCGCGCGCCGAGGTGGCGATGCGAAAGAAACAGACTCCGTCGCCGCCCTCCAGGCGTCACGGCGCCGGGGTATCTGCGTGCCGGGGTATCTGCGTGCCGGGGTGAACGCCGAGGGGAGATGCCGAAGGCGAGACTGAGGGTGGTAGACGGACGAGAGGATGCATGATGAATGTCTTTGATGTCGGAGCATGCCGTATGCCGATCGACCTACTGCATCCTGAGATGCCAAGGTGTAAACGCACCACGTGTGCCCGAAGACTGTTGCCCATTGTGTGAAATGCCGGTTAAATTTGGAAAACAAACAATTTTTTCGATTTGCCGTTGAGGCGTTTCGCGCGGCCAGGGAGCGACTGCATGGAGAAGCGATCGCTCAGTGAGCGTGATATTTGTACCAAGTTAATCACCCCGACGCTCCGGGGAGCCGGTTGGGATGAAATAACCCAGATTCGCGAAGAGGTCAGCTTCACGAAGGGCAGAATTATCGTTCGCGGAAAGCTGGTCAGTCGAGGTAAAGGCAAGCGGGCCGACTACATCCTCTCTGTCAAGCCGAACATCCCGGTCGCGCTGATTGAGGCGAAAGAGAACAGCCAAGCCGTCGGTGCGGGGCTGCAGCAGGGCCTGGAGTATGCCGAAACACTGGGGATCCCGTTTGTGTTTTCCTCGAATGGCGATGGCTTTGTCTTTCATGATCGGACCGGTATGAGCCCGACACCGGAGGTCTCTCTGACGCTTGAGCAGTTTCCGTCGCCCGCCGACCTCTGGGCACGGTATCGGGCTTGGAAGGGCATCTCCGATGCTGCATCGATCGTCGCGCTACAGGACTACTTCGAACCATGCACAGCTATTTGAGTTGGCCGGGGAAGAGTGCGGTAGCCGAAGGGTTACCCGAACATCCTGCCGTTTATCACATGCTGGATGTCGCAGCGGTTGCAGAAGTCCTGATCACACCCTTCAAGTTTTCAAAGCCATTGTCAGATGCGCTGGTTCTGCTGACTGCTTTGCATGATCTGGGCAAGGTCAGCGAAACCTTCGTCGGAATGCTACGTGGCGGACGCGTTCAGCCTTGGCGCCATTGGCAGGTGACCGAGGCTCTACTTATCAAGCACGACGCAGCACTGGGCGCTCGGCTTGGCTCTCGATGGCAGCGACGCAACTTGATCTACTCCGCTGCGGCTGGGCATCACGGCAAGCCGCCTGCGCTTTCCGACGCTGATCTGCAACGTGCGCTTCGTCTTTGCGGGGAAGGCGCTATTAGGGACACCGGAGCGATTATTGAAGATTTTTGCGCGCTCTGGCCCAAGGCTTCCCTCGCCGATCTTGAAAAGAGTCAGGCGATTTCTTTGTCATGGTGGTTGCCGGGTTTGGTGACCGCGGCAGACTGGATAGGGTCGAACAGTATTTGGTTTCCCGCAGTTTCTGCTGGCCCTTCCGCAGCGGACTACTTGTTTATTGCGCGCAGGAATGCGGCCTCTGCTATTTTTGCGTCGGGAATGCAGGGCGCTAGCCCCTCTGACCGCCCGTTGTTCGACTTTGAGCTGCGCCCAATGCAGGCTGCCTGTGCGGAAATTGCTTTGCCGGATGGCCCGGTTCTTGCGATCATCGAAGATGAAACCGGCGCGGGGAAGACCGAGGCAGCGCTAATTCTTGCGCAGCGGATGATGAAGGCGGGTACGGGGAGGGGGCTGTTCTTTGCCTTGCCGACGATGGCGACGGCGGATGCTATGTTTGCCCGCGCGGTCGATGTTGTGGGGCGGATGTTCGATGTGCCCCCTTCGGTCACTTTGGCACATGGCCGCAGCACCCTGTCGCAAAAGTTCCGCGATGTTCTTAGCGCATCTCGCGTTGACAGCGACGACATCACCTGTACCCCGTGGCTGGCCGAAACACGGCGCAAGGCCCTTTTGGCCGATGTTGGCGTCGGCACGGTGGATCAGGCGCTGCTGGCCGCCTTGCCGACGCGGTTCAACACTTTGCGCCACTTTGGCCTTTCGTCGAAAATCCTGATCGTGGATGAGGTGCATGAAATCGGCCAGCCCTACATGGCCGAGGTGCTGGAACAACTGTTGCGCCTGCATCGCGGCGCGGGCGGATCGGCCATCCTGCTGACGGCAACTTTGCCGCTGGAACTGCGTCAGCGGCTGCTGGCGGTTTATGACGGCAGGGCAGAAAACAGAGCCTATCCGGCCCTCAGTCTCTCATCCGGGGCCGCGCGGGATGATCTGCCGCAGGTGACCGGCGCGCGCGGCCCGGTTCGGGTGGAGCGGCTGGGTGGCATGGAGGCGGCGGTGGCCCTGCTGGTGGATCGCGCTCGCCAAGGGGCGGCCTGCGCCTGGGTTCGCAATGCGGTGGATGATGCGATTGCTGCCGTGCAGGCCCTGCGTGCGGCAGGGATCGAGGCCGATCTGCTGCACGCCCGGTTCGCCCTGACCGACCGTAAGCGGATCGAGGACGCGGCGCTGGGGCGGTTTGGCAGAGACGGGCAGGGGCGTGCCGGAAAGGTGCTGATTGCCACACAAGTTATTGAATCTTCTATTGATTTAGATTTTGATGTGATGGTTTCCGATCTTGCGCCGATGGCCGCGCTGGTCCAACGGGCGGGGCGGTTGTGGCGGCATATGGCGCTGCGGCCGCAGGCGGGTCGTCCGGTTCCCGCGCCGGTTCTGCATGTGGTGGCCCCCGATCCGGCGCAGATTCTGGATGCACGTTGGCTGAACGGGGTTCTGGACCGGGGGGCGTTCGTCTATCCGCATGACCTGCAATGGCGCACGGCGGATCTCCTGTTCCGCGTTGGGCAGATCGTGGCTCCTTCGGGCCTGCGCGACCTGATCGAGGCGGTGCATGGCCCGGACCTGCCGCCGGTGCCGGAACCGCTGCAACGGGCAGAGGATGAACGGCTGGGCACCGATGCCGCCCGCAGTGCCCACGCCTGGGGCACCATGATCCGCCTGAACGAAGGCTATCGTGCAGGCGGGCAGGCCAGCGACGATGCCGATTACCCCACCCGGCTGGGCCAGCCGCAGCGCGTTCTGATGCTGGCCCGGCGCGGGGCAGGGGGGCTGACCCCCTGGGCGGATGGTCCCGACGGCTGGGCATTGTCGGAAGTCACCGCCAGCCGCCTTCGTCTGGCTGCCCTGCCGCTGCCCGGCCAGACAGCACCCGAGATTGCGGCGGTGATGGCCAACTGGCCTGACTGGAAGTGCGCCGAGACGCGCGTTTGCCCGGTGGAGGTGGGCGGGGCGATCTGTGAGGGCTTGCGGTATGATGCGGATTTGGGTTTGCTGTTCGGCAGCCCTGACAAAAGCTGACACCCCGAATTTTTTCGCGCCCCGAATCGGGTTTACAGGAGGCGAAGGGATGTGCTGTCCTGCACGCATAGCTTGTTTTGGTGTTGGTCTTGTCCTTAAATCTTATTACCGATCAATGGATTCCCGTTCTTGACCGCAATGGTGCGCGGCGGGTGATTGCGCCCTGGCAGATGGCCGACGGCGATCTGATGCGCCCTGACTGGCCGCGCCCCGATCTGAACATCGCCTGTCTGGAGCTGTTGATCGGCCTGGTCTATCTGGCCGATCCACCCGCCGATGATGAGGACTGGGAGGACCGACAGCGTCCCGACCCACAGCGTTTGCGTGCGCGGCTGGAATCCTTGGCACCGGCCTTCAAGCTGTTGGGCGATGGCCCGCGGTTCTTGCAGGATATGGAGCGGCTCGAGGGCGAAATTGTCCCCGTCGACAAGTTGTTCGTCGATAGCGCGGGCGAAAGTACGGCTAAGAAGAACGCTGATATCATGGTCCATCGGGGCCGCTATCAAGCCTTGACGCTACCGATGGCGGCCATGGCGCTTTATACCCTTCAGGCACATGCGCCAAGTGGTGGGAATGGCTTGCTAACATCCATGCGGGGCGGCGGTCCGCTTGTGACGCTGGTCGATCCGGGGCAGGGGCTGTGGCCGTTGATCTGGGCAAATACTCCGTGTGGTGCGCCGTGCGAAGTGCAGAATTTGCCATGGATGCGTAAACCCGGTGAGCCGCACAAGGACCAGAAGGTTGTCCCGCCGCGTGGATCGACGTTTGGCCATGAGGCGTTTTTCGGAATACCGCGTCGGTTGCGCTTGGCTTCGGAAGGTGAGGAGGTCGTCGGGTTTTTCCAAAGACCTTGGGGTAGAAAATACCTTGGGTGGTTGCATCCCCTTACGCCCTATTACCTGTCATCCGATGGACAAATGGAGTGGCGAGCCGTGCATCCGCGGCCGGGGCTGTTTGGTTATCGCCACTGGCTGGGTGTGCTGGCCGAAGCAGCCGATACCACTTCAAACCAGCGTGCCACCTGTCTGCGCGCCTATGGACGACGGGTGCGGAATACGCCGGCTACGGTGTTGGTTGCTGGCTGGGCGATGAAGAACGCCACGCCTGTTGATTTCACTATGTCGGTGCAGCCGATGGTCGATCTGGGACGCGATGCTGCGCTGATGCTTGCCGGGATGGTCGAGGCGGCCAAGGAAGCTGGTGACGCCTTGCGAGAGGCGATCAAATCTACACGGACCGATGGCAAGAAAGCTGCGAAATCGCCACCACCCAAGCCGATTGCTTTTGTTGAGGGACAGATCGAGGCCTTCTACGCCGAAACCGAACAGGCGTTCGGTGAAGGGTTGGCGGCGCTGCAATCCGGGCTGGCCCCGGCCGAGGTGGCGGCGCGCTGGCTGGCGGTGCTGGAGAACGCGGCGCTGGCGCGGTTTGATGCCTTGGCAAGGCCGGGGCTGGATCAGCGCGAAACCGATTCGATCAAGGCCATCGTCCAGGCGCGCAACTTTCTGGCGATGGTATTCCGGGGGTACGGTAAATACGGCCGGGTTTTGTTCGGCAAGCTGCTGATGGAATTGCCGGTGAAAAAGAAGGGCAAGGCGGCATGAGTGTGGGGGCGATCATTTTAGGCTGGTGGGCGCGCGAACTGGGCGACCGCCAAAGTGCCGCCGCGCGCGGGTTGGCGGCACGGTTACGGCGGGCGGGGCCAGTGGATGCGCTGGCCGAACGGGCGGTGCATGATCTGGCGCAGGCGCTGAACCTGCGGGATGGGGCGCGGCTGGCTTTTCTGGTGCGCCTTCTGGCCGAAGTGCGCGAGCATGAGGGCCGGCCGCTGGCGCGCGCCCTGGGTGGGGCAGAGCCGGTGATGTCGGAACTGCGCTTTCAACGCCTGATGCGGGCCGACGGGGGCGAGTTGCCCGAGGCGCTGCGCCGCGCGATCACGCTGGCCGACCGCAGTTGCAATGTGGCGCGGCTGGGGAGCGACCTGCTGCACTGGGGCGAGGATGTCCGCCGCCGCTGGTGCTTTGATTATTACGGGGTTGATGCGCCGCAAGCCGCAACCCCTTCCGTTTCTGAGGAGATTTCCGAATGACCACCTTTCTGCAATTCCACATTCTGACCCCCTGGGGCCCGTCCAACCCCAACCGCGACGATCAGGGCCGCCCCAAGCAGGCGATGGTGGGTGGCGTGCCGCGGCTGCGGATTTCCTCGCAATCGGTCAAGCGGGCGGTGCGGGAAAGCTGCTTTTTCACGCTGGACCTGAAGGGCAACATGGGCACCCGGACCAAGCGGCTTTATGCGGAACTGGTGGCCAAGCTGGTAGCAGGCGGCACCGACCGGGCGGCGGCGGAAAAGGCGGCCGATCAGGTGGCGGCGATCTTCGGCAAGCTGGAGGCCCCGAAAAAGGACGCGCCCGCCGACAAGGTTGCCACGACGCTGGCCTTTATTTCTCCTGCGGAGTGGGCGCTGGCCGAGGGTCTGGCGGGCAAGATTCTGGCCGGTAAGGATCTGCCCAAGGACAAGGATCTGAAAAAGCTGGTCCTGCGCAAAGCCGATGGGGCGGTGGATATTGCGATGTTTGGCCGGATGCTGGCCGATGACGCCGATTTCAACCGCGAGGCGGCGGTGCAGGTGGGCCATGCGATGACGACCCACGCCGCGCAGGCCGAGGAAGACTGGTTTTCGGCGGTGGACGATCTGAACAGGGCCGAGGAGACCGGGGCAGGGCACCTGGGCGAAACGGCTTTCGGGTCGGGAGTTTATTACCAATATGTCTGCGTGAACGTCGATCTGCTGGTTGAAAATCTGGGTGGCGACGGGGAATTGGCAGCCAAGGGCTTGCACGCGCTGGCAAAGGCGCTGGCGCTGGCCACGCCGACCGGCAAGCAGAACAGTTTTGCTAGCCGCCCGCGTGCCCATTACATCCGCGCCGAACGCGGCAGCGCCCAGCCGCGTGACCTGACCGGGGCCTATTTCGTGCCGGTCAAGGCGCAGGCCGGTGTTCCCGGCGCGATTGCCGCGCTGGAGGACATGGCCGGCAAGATCGACCGCGCCTACGGCCCGGTGGCCGAGGTGGTCGAAGTGATGGATGTCGGGGGCGGGCTCGGGTCACTGGAGGCCATTGCCGCCTTTGCCGGTGCATCGGTGGGGCAGGGGTGATGCAGCCCTATCTGGTATTCACCCTGACCGCCGCGCTGGGGGCGATGGGCGATCTGGCCGGGCATGAACGGCGCGGCACGCTCGACTGGCCGGGGCGGTCGGCGATCATCGGGCTGCTTGGTGCGGCCCTTGGCCTGCGGCGGGATGGTGACTTTGCCCCGCTTGAGGCGCTGTCGCTGGCCGTGGCGGTGTTCGATGCGGGCGCGGTTCTGCGCGATTATCACACGGTCGAAACCGTGCCCTCTGCCGCCGTGAAAAACGCCAATTCGCGGCCAGAGGCGCTGCTGATGGCGGGCAAGCTGAAAACCAACACCGCGATCACCCTGCGCGATTATCGGGGCGGGGCGCTGTTTGGTGTGGCCGTTTGGGGCGGCGATCTGGCGGGGCTGAAGGCGGCGCTGGAGCGGCCCGGCTTCGTGCCCTATCTGGGGCGCAAATCCTGCCCGCTGGCCGCCCCGGTCGGTGCCCGCATTGTCGAGGCTGCGGGGCCAGGGGACGCCTTGCGCCATGTGCAACTGCCCCCCTGGCGGGCGGGTGCGGTGGCGCGGCGGATGATGGTCGATGCCGCACCGGACGACCTGCACACCGAACAGCGGATGGACCGGGCAACCGATCGCGCGGCTTGGCATTTTGCGCCGCGCGACGTGGCCCTGCGGCAGGTGCAGATTGCGCCAGAAGGGGCGGCATGACGCTATATCTTTCCCGCCTGCGCCTGTCGCGTGCACCCTCGGCCCGGGCGCTGGACAAGCTGCTGAACCCCGACGACCCGGGCCAGCGCAAGGATGCGCACCACCGCTTGCTGTGGGCCGCCTTTGCCGACAGCGATGACCGCCGCCGCGATTTCCTGTGGCGAGAGGAGCGGGCGGGCGAGTTCCTGACCCTTTCGGCCCGCCCACCGGTTGCGGGAGAGCTGTTCGAGGAGCCGGAGGTGAAAGAGTTCGCCCCGGCCTTGTCGGCGGGCGACCGGCTGTCCTTTGCGCTGCACGCCAACGCCACGCGCGACCGAAAAGGGGTGGGCCGCGTCGATGTGGTGATGGATGCGCTGCATGGTCTGCCGCAAGAGGAACGGGCGGCGCAACGCATGGCCGTGGCGCAAAAGGCCGGATCGGACTGGCTGTCGCGTCTGGGCGGGGCAGGGGGCTTCCGCCTGATCGCTTCCAATGTGAACGATTATTCCGTCATGGCTTTGCCCGATCATCGCGGCCCCCGCAAGGGCCAGCCGCAGTTCGGCATCCTTGACATGACCGGCACCCTGGAAGTGACCGACCCCGCCGCCTTTCTGGCCCGCATGGCGGCAGGCTTTGGCCGCGCCCGCGCCTTTGGCTGCGGGCTGATGCTGCTGCGCCGCGCCGGATGAGCGGGAGCATCCCCGGCCTGCCGCCGCTGCGCCCGATCCCCCTGAAGGACCGGGCGCAGCTGGTGTTCGTGGAGCGTGCGCAACTGGACGTGCAGGACGGGGCCTTTGTCGCGGTGAATGCCGATGGCACGCGCACCCAGATTCCTGTGGGCGGCCTTGCGGGCCTCATGCTGGAGCCTGGCGCGCGCATCAGCCATGCCGCCGTGGTGCTGGCCGCGCGGGTCGGCACGCTGATCACCTGGGTGGGCGAGGGGGGCGTGCGGCTTTATTCCGCCGGTCAGCCGGGCGGGGCGCGGTCGGACCGGCTGCTCTGGCAGGCCTCGATCGCGCTGAACGCAGA
>Ga0209023_10001261_pt1 | contig 34608 bp, 39 predicted proteins | sample LakOneMetagenome_FD_187468 | JGI IMG/M metagenome (GOLD analysis project Ga0209023, IMG submission 187468) | Freshwater and sediment microbial communities from Lake Erie, Canada (SPAdes) (version 2) | ecosystem: Environmental > Aquatic > Freshwater > Lentic | place: Lake Erie, Canada...
GCGTATTTCAGCTCGGGTCCCCATTAGCCCCCGGACGGGCGCGGACCAAGTCGATCGGCTACATCCGTCTCGACCCCGACGATCCACGATAGGCGGCTTATACGATCACCGCCCTGTCGCTCCGCTGCCGACTTTGATCCCGGAGACTGCCCGTTCGCCAACCGCTCCGCCTAAAGAGTACGGACGGGGCGACTTTCGAGCCTCCGGGAGCCGCCAGCGGCCCCGCTCAACCTACCCCCGCCGCCGTCTTGGGCCGGATCCAAACGCCCTCCCCCGCGACGGGGATGGCTATGATTGTGCGGCGGGATTCAACGCGGATCATTGGGCGGGGCATAAAAGTGAGAAGTGATTGATTTCGTGGGCTTTGAGTCCGCCAACTCCGAGGACAGAGCCCGCTCAATCCCCGTGAGGGCGCTCCCCTTGAAACCCTCTCTCATAGAGAGAGGGAGGGGCCCACGCCTTAGGCGTGGGAGGGTGAGAGGTTACACCCTCACCAGACAAGACACTGAATAACCGCGCGGCTGAACAGCCGAGGCTTCACCGGCCAACGGTGAAACCTCTCACCCTCCCACCGCTACGCGGCGGGCCCCTCCCTCTCTCTATGAGAGAGGGTTTCGGGTGGCTTCCTCGCGTCGTGAAGGCTCCTCCCGCCCCGCACCAGCGCGCCCCCTCACATCCCCCGGCTCCACGATCGCCGGCCTGGAGGGCTTCCTCAAGGACGGCTCCGCCGCCGCTGCGCGGCCGCCCTGCGGGCGGTCCTTGACCAACCTCTCCAGCCCAGCACGCCGCAGCCTCCAAGAGATGTAAGGCGGGCTCTGGCCGAGGGGCGGCCGTAGAAGTGGCGCATGGAAACTGAATTCGGGTTTCACTTCTTGCGTTTGTTCGAAAGCTTCACCACGTTAAGCGGGCATCCGGCGATAGGCCCACAACCCGCCTGTCGCGATGTCCATTGGGCCGCTAGCCAGCTACCCATGGGCAACACGTTCTGAGGCCACATACGCCTCTTGGCTGACAACTCCTCAATTGAGGGATTGTGGTTTGCCGGATGGTCGAGCGAGGGAGGTGCCCATGACGAAAAAGTCACGCACAAACCTTGGTCGCGAGAAGCTGATGCTTGGAGTGGCGGTCCTTGGACTGCTCAAAGCATTGGTTGAACTCGTGACCAAGGTTGTCAGCTATGTCGGTTGCTATACCCAATTACGACTACAAATACCTGCGGAAGCGTAAGCACGTGTTCGTGCCAAGCGGTGTCGGCAGGCGCATTGGCCTAGAGGTCAAAGAGAAAGTCGAAGATAACTTCGAATTCGATCCCTTTTTCTTTCACCTGAAGCGTGGTGGGCATGTGGCAGCGATTCACAGCCACCGAAACCATCGGTGGTTCGCTCGCATAGATATATCAAACTTCTTCTACAGTGTGTCTCGTAGGCGGGTTCGGAGTGCCTTGGACAGAATTGGACTTGGTAAGGCGCAATTTTACGCGAAGTGGTCTACGGTTTCGAATCCATACCACGACCCGAAGTACGCACTTCCTTACGGTTTTGTTCAGTCGCCTATTCTGGCTTCTCTTGTTATCGCAACGTCGAGTGTCGGCGAGTATCTAAGAAATTTGCCAGATACAATTTCCCCAAGTGTCTATGTCGACGATATTTCTCTATCGTCGGATAGTCTTGACGATCTGGTTCATGTTTTTGATGAATTTTCTCAAGTTCTGCAAGAAGATGGCTTCTCCGTAAGTCAAGAAAAGCTGCGTCGACCCGCGGCCGCGATCGATATTTTTAATTGCAATTTGGAGCATGCTCGCACGGAAGTTCGTCATGAGCGTGTCGAGGAATTCTTTGCATCCTATCAAACGGAAGAGGCTTCAGGCGCATTCACTGCGTACTGTGCTTCAGTCGAAGTTGGAAATGAGCCCTAAGTCTAGCTGGATTGCATCCAGCCTCCACTACGCGAAACCCTAGGCCCCACCCTCTCCCGCACCGCCTTAAACACCATCGCCATCTCGATATGCGTGTGCACGTATCCGTGCTCGAACAGGTACGTCAGCATCCGGTCGTAGGCGTCGTCATAGTCCGCCGTCGCCACGCTGCCCGGCGTCTGCGCCTCGCGCGCCAGCACCGCCAGGACCTCCGGCGCGCCGGCCGTCAGGGCGGCGATGACCTCGGTGATCTCGTCGTCGGTATATTCTGGCGCATGATGCGTGCGGCCGGGGTCCTGCGGCAGTCTGCGCGAGAAGCCCATCGGCCCTAGCCCTCCGCCCGGGTCAGTTTCCAGCGGATCTTGGCCCCGACTTCCGGGCGCACCTGGCTCTTGAGCACGATCTGGCCGGCCTTGCGGGCCAGGCCGTGGTCGAAGTGGGCGGTGGGGGCGATCTCGACGTCGACGGCGTCGTTGCGCAGCCACCAGCCGATGTTGCTGGGGCCGCGGATCAGCACGCTCTTGCCGTCGCGGGCGATCGAGGCGCGGGCCTCGGGGTGGAGGTGGAAGCGCACGGCGAAGGGCAGGTAGCGGCGCGGGCCGTCGGCCGCGCCCGGGGCGGCGCTGAAGGGGGTGAGGCTGTCCTCGCCGCGCAGCTCGTCATTGACGGCGTCGAGGAACAGGCGGCGGGCGTGCTGCAGGCCGACATGGCGCCAGCCGTCGTGGACGATGTCCAGCCAGACGCCGCCGACGTCGTCGTGGCGCTTGGCCTCGACTTGCTCGGCGCCGTCGACCAGCCAGGGGCCGAGGGCCTTGGCGCGGAAGCCCGAGAGCGGGCGGCCGGCCGAGCCGTCGCCGACCGAGACGGTGGAGGCCGCGTCAGAGAGGCGGAAGGCGTTGGCGCCAGTGGCCTCGGGGCTCCAGCCGCAGCTGGTGATCAGGCGGTCCTTGGCGCAGACGATCTCGACGGCGGCCGGCTGGGCGCAGGCGGCGACGCTGAGCGGGCCGACGGGCGGGCGGCCGCAGTCGGCGATGACCTCGATGCTGCCACCGATCATCTTGTGATAGCCGCTGTGCGGCGCGGCGTTCAGCGGGCGCGGGCCGGCGTCGTCGTGAGCGAGCGCGGCGGCGATGCGCTGCGGAGCGATGGCCTCGCCGCCATGGAAGGCGGCCAGATGGCCGTCACCCAGGGTGAAGAACCGCGTGGCCGTCGAGAGGCGGTCGATGGCGCGCGAGAGGGCCTCGGGGCTGGGCCGGCCGCGCTGGCCCAGGGCGTCGTCCAGGGTCAAGAGGTCGAAGAGGAGTTCGACGCCGGCCTCGGGGCTGCGCGCAGCGTGGCCGCCGTCGGGGAGCACCATCTTGTCGAGGTGGCGGAGCAGGGCTTTCAGGCCCCGGTCGATCAGCCGCTCGCCGGGCTTGCCGGCCAGGACGCAGCCGGCCAGCGTGGCGACGGCGGCGCGTTCCAGGGCGCGCTCGGGGCTCTTGTCGATCTCGACCAGGTGACGGCCCTGGCGGGCGAGGTCCAGGGTCAGGTCGGCGATCTCGGCGTCGCTGCCTTCGGTGGCCAGCGTCTTGGCGGCGCAGGCCAGGTGGAAGACCCGGCGCTCCAGGCATTCCGGGGACCAGGAGAAGGCGTTCCACTTGCCGAACACGCGCCGCCAGTCGTCGAGCAGGCGCAAGGCGCGGCGGGCGCCGTCCGAGCCGGCGGCGGAGAGGTCCGGCAGCCAGTCGAAGCGGTGCAGGCTGACGGCGAAGCGGCGCGAGGGGCTGGCGGTGTCGAACGGGTCGCCGTCGGGGCCGAGGCGCAGGGTCCCGCCGTCCAGGGTCATGGTCCCGGCCAGCATCTTCTTGCCGTGCTCGGGATCGGCCGGACGCGGGTCGCGGGGGCGGGCCGACAGGCCTTCGGGCCGCGGGAAGGCGATCGACAGGCGGTGCGGGCCGCTGCCGTACCACTCGCGGGCGATGTGACCGGAGAGCTCGGCGCCGACGGCCTTCCATAGGACCTTGCCGCCACGGGACGGGGCGGTGGGTCTGGAGCCGCTGGCGGAACGCTTGACGGCCATCGTGTGGGGTCAGCCGCCCTTCAGCGCGCGGATGTTGGCGGCGTAAGAAGCTGGGCCGCCCTTGAACACCGCCGAGCCGGCCACGAGGGCGGTGGCGCCCGCCGCGACGCATTGCGGGGCGGTCGTCGGGGTCACGCCGCCGTCGACCTCGATGATGATGTCGAGCCCGGCCTTGTCGACCATCTTGCGCAGGGCCTCGACCTTGCGCAGCTGGCCGGGAATGAAGCTTTGGCCGCCGAAGCCGGGGTTCACCGACATGACCAGTAGCAGGTCGACGTCCTCCAGGATCCACTCGACGTGGTCGAGGCCGGTCGACGGGTTGAACACCACGCCGGCCTTGGCCCCCAGCTCGCGGATGCGCTTCAAGGAGCGGTGCAGGTGCGGGCCGGCTTCGGGGTGGATGCTGATCAGGTCCGCGCCAGCGGCGCGAAACGCTTCAAGGTAAGGATCTGCCGGGCTGATCATCAGGTGCACGTCGAACGGGATCTTGGCGTGCGGCCGAATGGCTTTGACGATGTCGGGACCCAGCGTGATGTTGGGCACGAAATGGCCGTCCATCACGTCGACATGCACCCAGTCGGCGCCGGCCGCCTCGATGGCGGCGACTTCCTCGCCCAGCTTGGCGAAGTCGGAGGCGAGGATGGAGGGGGCGATGATCGGCGCGGTCATGGGACTGGGATAGCCGCGTCGCGCCGATCTGTCAGCCCTTAGACCTTGCGGAATCGCGCCGCGAAGAAGCCATCCTGGCCGCCGTCGCGGTGATGCGGCAGCAGGCGGAGCGTTCCGCGTGGGGTCAGGCTGGCCTCGGGCGAGCCGCTTTCACCGGCCGTGATCGGCTCCAGCGCCATGTCCTTGCGGCGGGCCAGGAACGCCTCGACCTGGGCCTCGCCCTCTTCCGGCTCCAGCGAGCAGACGGTGTAGACCATCCGGCCGCCGGGCTTGAGGCGCTCGGCGGCGCTGTCGAGGATCCGGGCCTGGACGGCCGCCAGGCTGGCGACGTCGCTGGGGCGGGCGGCCCACAGCACGTCCGGATGCCGGCGGAAGGTGCCGGTGGCCGAGCAGGGCGCGTCCAGCAGGATGGCGTCGAAGGTCCGCGCGTCTTCCCAGACGGCCGCGTCGGCGGCGACGATCTCGGCGGTGAGATGCATCCGCTCCAGGTTCTCGGCGACGCGCTTGAGGCGGGCGGCCGAGCGGTCCAGGGCCACGACGTCCGCGCCGGCGGCGGCCAGCTGCAGCGTCTTGCCGCCGGGCGCGGCGCAGAGGTCCAGCACCTTGTCGCCGGCTTTGACGCCCAGCAGGCGGGCGGGGACGGCGGCGGCGGCGTCCTGCACCCACCAGGTCCCGTCCTCGAAGCCCGGCCAGGCGGCGACGTCGCCCTTGCGGCGCACGCGCAGGGTCCCGCCGTCCAGGATCTCGGCCTCGAGAGCCTCAGCCAGGGCGGCCGCGTCGGCCGAGGGCTTCAGCGACAGGTCGGTGGCGGGTTCGAGCGCGATCTGGGCGGCGACCTCGCGGGCCGTGGCCTCGCCGAACGCGGCCACCCAGCGCGAATAGAGCCATGGCGGGGCCAGCAGAGTCGGATCATCGGCCGGCTCGCCGTCGCGCAGCAGGCCGCGCAGCACGGCGTTGACCAGGCCCTTGAACGGACGGCTGGCCTTGTTGGCGCCGGCCAGTTCCACCGAGGTGGCCACGGCGGCGAAGGCCGGGACCTCCAGATAGAAGGCCTGGGCCGCGCCGAGTCGCAGCAGGTGCATCACCCGGTCGGGCGGCGCCTTCTGCAGCTTGGGGGCCAGGGCGCGGTCGATCGGGCCCAGATGGCGCAGCACGGCCATGGCCAGGGCGCGGGCGAACGCGCGCTCACGCGGCTCCAGGAAGCGGAAACCGTTGGCCGACGCGGCTTCGTCGATGCCGCCGCGACGCGAAAGCGCCGCCTCGATAAGGTTCAGAGCGGCCTCCCGGGCGGGGAGGCCGTCGTTGAGTTCTTGAGTCACCGCCTCGCCGTGCCTCGTGACGCGGCGATGTGCAAGTCTATTGTCTAGACCGCGACAAGGTTCGGCGCCTGCGGACGCGTCTTCACGACCGCCAGACCGAAGATCAGCATGCCGATCACCGTGGTCAGTTCGCCCACCGCCATGAACGGGATGACGGCCTTGTTCCCCGTCGTCAGCAGCACGCCCAGCATCGGGCCGATCAGCAGCACGCCCAGATTCGACAGCGCGAAATTGGCCCAGGCCAGCGTCTTCGGCGCGCGCTCGCCGACCAGGGCGTAGAAGCCGCCCATGATCGCCAGGCTGACCCAGCCGAGAAGATTCACGTGAGCGTGCACCGGCATCAGCGTATGGTTCTCGCTGGCGCCCATGTACATGCCCAGGCCCATGCCGCACAGGCCGTAGACCACGGCGCACAGGAAGAACGCTTTGGATACTCGAGGCATTGAAGTCCCCCTCTTCAGTTGATCCCGAGCTCGTCCCGAGAAGAGCGCGTCGATTTAACCGAAGAATGATGTTCTTCAACCGCTGTTTTCTTAAATCTTGTCCACGATTACAGGCGCTTAATGTCCGACGACCAACAATCCGCTCCCCCAGCTGAAGTCCCCGGCGCGGCTCCCGGCAAGGCGCTGACCCCTGCCGCCCGCCGCGCGCTGGAAGAGGCCGCCGCCCGCCGCGCCGCTGAGGCGGCCCTGCACCTGCCGACCGAAAAGGGCGGCCGCGACGGCCCCGAGCCGACCCGCTTTGGTGACTGGGAAAAGAAGGGCGTGGCGGTCGACTTCTGACCCTGGCAGGCTCCCTCAAAACACGGGAGGGAGCAGTCTTGGAAGACCTGGCCGAAAAACGCCTGCAGGTGGTGCGCGACCACATGGCGCTGGAGTGCGTCCATGACTGGGACGCGGTGATCGCCACCTTCGAGCACCCCCGCTACGAGATGCACGGCCCCGGCACGGTGTTCGACGGCGAGGCCGCCGTGCGCGGCTATTTCGCCGCCTCGCGCACGCCGTTTCCGGACCAGGGCAACGAGATCATCGCCATCGCCCATGCCGGCGACACGGTGCTGGTCGAGTTCTGGCTGACCGGCACGCACCTGGGGCCGCTGAAGCTGCCGACCGGCGTGGTCGAGCCCACGGGCAAGGCCTTCCGCATCCGTATGGCCGCCAGCTTCGAGTTCGCGCCCGCCAGCGACAAGATCATCTGCGAGCGCCCCTATTACGATCAGTTCGCGGTGCTGCGGGCGCTCGAACTGGGTTAGGGAGTGGAACTCAAGCTTGGCTAGGTGGTTCAGCTAGGGTTCGACGGCGGCGGGGGCGCCCATGATTCAGACCATGTACTCGATCGCGTGACTGGCGTGGGTTCGATCTTCTCTCCCGTTCCGCCCGCGGACGGCTCGATGGCCGCCGCGATAGACGCCTTCGACTGGCGCACTAACCCGCTGGGGCCGCGAGCAGACTGGCCCGTCTCGCTTCGGACCGTCGTGGACATGATGCTGGGGTCGCGCTTCGCCATGTGCGCGGCCTGGGGACCCGAACGCACTTTCCTCTACAACGACGCCTATGCCCCGTTCCTGGGCGCGCGGCATCCCGGCGCGCTCGGCCGGCCCATGCCCGAGGTCTGGCCGGAGATCTGGAGCGACCTGGCCCCGATGATCGACGACGTCCTGGGCGGCGAGACTATCGCCATCGAGGACTTCCACCTGGTGATGACCCGCAACGGTTATCCCGAGGACACCTGGTGGAGCTTTTCCTATAGCCCCCTGCGCGACGACTCGGGGCGGATCGTCGGCATGCTGGACGTCGCGGTCGACACGAGCCGCAAGTTCACCGATGCGCGTAGGCTGGAGGCCGAGGCGGCCCGGCTGGCCGACAGCGAGTCCCGCTTTCGCGCCCTGATCAGCGCGACCTCGGACGTGATCTACCGGATGAGCGCCGACTGGCAGGAAATGCGCCAGCTGGACGGCCGTGGCTTCCTGGAAAACACCGACGCGCCCTCCGTGCGCTGGATCGAGCTCTACATCCCCGAGGAGGATCGGGCCGCCATCCGATCCGCCGTCAATGCGGCGATCAAGGCCAGGGCGCCCTTTGTCCTGGAACATCGGGTGCGCCAAGCCAACGGCAGTATCGGATGGACGGCGTCGCGGGCGGTGCCGATCTTCGACGCCTCGGGGGAGATCCTCGAATGGTTCGGTACGGCGTCCGACATCACCCAGGCCCGTACCGCCCGCGCGGCCCTGGCGACCAGCCGTGAGAAGCTGGAGCTGGCCACCCGCGCCGCGCGGATGGGGCAGTTCGACTACTGGCCGCAGACCGGCCGCCTGGAGTGGGACGACCGCTGCCTGGAGCTGTTTGGTCTGCGCCCCGGATTCCCCGTCACCTATGAGACAGCCTTCCTCGCCGGCCTGCATCCCGATGACCGCGACGGCGCCGATGCGGCGGTGCGCGCCGCGCTGGATCCGGCGGGCGGCGGCGTGTTCGATACCGAATACCGCACGATCGGCATTGAGGACGGGCTCGAGCGGCATATCCACGCCCAGGGCCTGGCGATGTTCGATGGCGCCGTGCCGATTCGCCTGATCGGCACGGTGCAGGACGTCACCGCCGACCGCCGGGCGCGGGCGGCGCTGCGCGAGGTCGAGGAGCGTCTTCGCCTGGCCGGCCGGGCCACCAACGACGCGATCTGGGACTGGGACCTGCGCTCCAATCACGTCACCTGGAACGTCGCGCTGGAACACGCCTATGGCCACGCGCTCGACACCGTCGTGCCAACCGGCGAGTGGTGGATCGAGCATATCCATCCCGAAGACCGCGACCGGGTCGGCCACAGCATTCACGAAGTGATCGACGGCGGCGGTTCGGACTGGAGCGACGACTATCGCTTCGCCCGCGGGGACGGCAGCTATGCCGACGTCTTCGATCGCGGCTATGTCATCCGCGACGACGCCGGCGCGCCCCTGCGGATGGTCGGCGCCATGCTGGACGTCTCGGCCCGCAAGGCGATCGAGCGGCAGCTGGAGCTGGATCGCCGACGCCTGCTGGAGGAGGTCGAGGAGACCGCCGCCGAGCGCGACCGGGCCGAGGCCGCCCTGCGCCAGGCCCAGAAGATGGAGGCCGTCGGCCAGCTGACCGGCGGCATCGCCCACGACTTCAACAACCTGCTGACCGGGGTCGGTGGCAGCCTGGAGATGATCGAGCGGCGCCTGGCCGAAGGACGGGCCGACGAGACGGGCCGCTATCTGGCCGCCGCGCGCCAGGCCACGGACCGGGCCGCGGCCCTGACCCAGCGCCTGCTGGCCTTCTCGCGCCGCCAGACCCTGGATCCCCGGGCGCTGGACGCCAGCCGGCTGGTCGAGGAGATGATCGAGCTGATCCAGCGCAGTGTCGGCCTGGACGTCTCGATCGAGGTGGCGCTGCAGGCCGATCTCTGGACCACCCGCGTCGACCCGATCCAGCTGGAAAGCGCGCTGCTGAACCTGTGCATCAACGCGCGCGACGCCATGGCGCCGAAGGGCGGGACGATCGTCATCGCCACGGCCGACGCGATCGTCGCGCCGTCAGAGGCCATGATGCTGGACCTGTCGCCCGGCGACTATGTGGTGCTGTCGGTGGCCGACACCGGGGCCGGCATGTCGGACGAGGTGCTGGGCCGGGTGTTCGAGCCGTTCTACACCACCAAGCCCCTGGGCCAGGGGACGGGTCTGGGCCTGTCGATGGTCTATGGCTTCGCCCGCCAGTCGGGCGGCCAGGTGCGGATCGTTTCCGCGCCGGACCAGGGGACGACGGTCAGCCTCTACCTGCCGCGCTTCGAGGGCGCGGCCGATCTGCGCGAAGGGCCCACCGCGCCACGCGGCCGCCAGGGACACGGGCAGCGCGTGCTGATCGTCGACGACGAGACCACGGTGCGCCACCTGGTCCAGGAACAGCTCAGCGAGCGCGGCTATGTCACCCTTGGCGCAGGGCTGGCCAGCGAGGCCCTGGCGCTGCTGGACGACGACACGCCGATCGACCTCCTGATCACCGATGTCGGCCTGCCCGGCGGCATGAACGGCCGGCAGCTGGCCGACCTGGCCCGGGTCAGCCGTCCCGGGCTGAAGGTGCTGTTCATCACCGGCTACGCCGAAACGGCGGTGGTCGACGTCCACGGCTTCGACGAGAACATGGGCGTGCTGACCAAGCCCTTCTCGCTCAGCCAGCTGGAGGCGCGGGTCGGGGAGCTGTTGAAGGGCTAAGCCTTCTTCCTGCCCTTGGCCTTGGCCGTGTTGAACGCCACCGCAGCGCGGAACAGCGCCTTGAACGCCTCGGCGGGGATCTGCGCGCCCTCCGGGAAGTCGATGGCGCGGCGGACATTGCCGTCCAGGCTGGAATTGAACAGCGAGGCCGGGTCGTCCAGCGCCGCGCCGTGGGCGAAGGTCGTCTTGACCACCGTCTTGTAGACCTCGCCGGTGCAGATCAGGCCGTCGTGCGACCAGACCGGCTTGCCCCACTTCCATTCCTCGACCACGTCGGGATCGGCTTCCAGGATCAGGGCGCGCAGGCGGGCCAGGGTCTGGCCGCGCCAGCCGGGGATCTCGGCGATCGCGCGGTCGATCAGGAGGGAGGCGGGAACGCCGACATCTTCGGGGCGGGTGCTCTTCATCGGGTGTCCTCGAGGCTTAGAGACGCTGGCCGGGCGTGCGGGCGGCCTGGCGCACCCAGTCGGTGAACTGGGCCTCGTCCAGCGGCTCGTCCTCGGAGATGTGCAGGTAGCGCACCTCCTTCTGTTTGGAGCTGACCGGCGGCGGCGGGTCGAAGCCCGCACCCTTGAAGAAGGCGATCTTCAGGTAGCGGGCATAGGCGTGGACCGCCAGGAACCAGGTCTTCTCCTCGCGGCCATAGAAGGGCGTGTTCCACTTCACGGCCTTGCGCACGTCGGGAACGGCGGCGGTGATCAGGGCGTCAACGCGCGCGCCGGCGGCGCGCTTCCAGTCGGGCAGGGCGGCGATGTAGGCCTGGACCGGCGCGTCGCCGTCGCCCTTCGGGATCTTGGGATTGCCGCCCGACAGCAGGATCGGCTCCTCGCTCATGCCGGCCGCCGTCGGACATAGGGCAGCACGAACAGATAAAGCCCGCTTATCAGTAGCAGGATCAGCGGGACGAGGGCGAACAGCCCGACCCAGGCCGGCGGCTGGCCCTTCGTCATCATCGCCATGTAGCCGATCACGCCCAGGGTGAAGGCGATCGAGAGCCAGCGGTGGCTTTGGCGGATCAAGCGGTTCATGCGGCCCTCTCCAGAAGCGCTTCCAGCTTGTCGAAGAAGGACTTCCAGCCCGCGTGGGCGCCGCCGAAGGCCTGCTTCTGGTCGGGACGGAAGCCGGCCTGCTCCATGCGCAGATGCGTGCCCGCGTCCGTGGGCGTCAGGGTGAAGGTCACGACGCTCTTCAGCGCATAGGCCGGGTCCTCATGGTCGAAATCCCAGCTATAGGCCAGCTTATGGTCGGGCTCGATCGCCAGCACCTCGCAGTCCAGCACCCCGCCCCATTCTCCGCGGAGCTTGAACTGGTGGCCGATGGTGGGGACGAAGTCGTTGGCCATCAGCCATTCGGCGATGAGGTGAGGCTGGGTCAGGGCGCGCCACAGCTTGGCGGGCGGGTGGGCGATGTCGCGCTCGACGACGACTGTCTTGGTGTCGGGGGTCATTGGTCCATCCTGTTGAGCAGGTCTTCCAGCTTGTCGAACCGGCCTTCCCAGAAGCCGGCCATCTGGTTCGTCCAGTCGATCAGCGGCCCGAGGGCGCCCAACTGTGCGGTGTAGTGGGTCTGGCGGCCGGCCTGGCGGTCGCGCACCAGCCCGGCCAACTTCAGGGCCGCCAGGTGCTTGGAAACGGCGGGCTGGGACACGCCGGCCTGGGCGGTCAGCGCCCCGACCGTCTGCTCGCCCTCGCGGCACAGACGCTCGAACAGCGCCCGACGGGTCGGGTCGGCCAGGGTCCGGAAAAGAAGGTCGTGGGAAGCTTGCACGGATAACTCTCGGGTTATGGGTTAACTCATAACTCCAGGGTTATGATATCGTCAAGACCGTTGTTCTCCGATGGCGATCGGCTAGCGTGGCCGTCCACCTCCGGAGACCGCCCTTGCGCCTGCTCGCCAAGATCGTCGCGACCGCCCTGCTGCTGCTTGCGCCGCCCGCGCTCGCCAAACCCGCCAAGCCCGCGCCCGTGCTCACCGCCGGAGCGGTGGCCTCGCCGGACCGCTACGGCGCGCTGGCGGCGCAGGAGATCCTGAAGGCCGGCGGCAATGCGGTCGACGCGGCGGTGGCGACGGGCTTTGCGCTGGCGGTCACCTATCCCGAGGCCGGCAACCTGGGCGGCGGCGGGTTCATGACGCTATACGTCGGCGGCAAGCCCTACTTCCTCGACTACCGCGAGACGGCTCCTGCGGCGGCGTCGGCCGACATGTATCTGGGCAAGGACGGCGAGCCGGTCGCGGAGCTCTCTTTGTTCGGCAACCTGGCGGTCGCCACGCCCGGCACGGTGCGGGGTCTGGCCATGGCCCACAAGCGGTTCGGCAAGCTCTCCTGGGCGCGGGTCCTGGCCCCGGCCATCCGCTACGCCCGCGACGGCTTCGAGGTGAACCAGCAGTTCTCCGGCATGCTCAGCCATGAGGTTCCGCCGCCGTTTGCCAAGACCAACTTCCGCGACCACTTCGGCCCGCAGAAAGCCGGGACGCTGTTCAGGCAGCCGGACCTGGCCGCCACGCTGGAACGCATCGCCAAGGGCGGCGATCGCGAGTTCTACGAGGGCAAGACCGCTGATCTCCTGGTCGCCCAGATGCAGCGCGGCCCCAAGGGCCTGATCACCAAGGCCGATCTCGCGGCCTACAAGGCCGTCTGGCGCGCGCCGGTCACCGCCAAATGGCGCGGCTACGACGTCATCACCGCCCCGCCGCCCAGCTCGGGCGGGATCGCCCTGATGCAGATGCTGCTGATGAAGCAGGATCTGGCCCCGAAGTTCAAAGGCGTGGCGCTCAACAGCCCGCAGTACATCCACCTGCTGGCCGAGATCGAAAAGCGCGTCTACGCCGACCGGGCGGAGTACCTGGGCGACCCCGATTTCGTGAAGGTCCCGGTCTCCAACCTCATCAGTCCCGCTTATGTCGCCAAGCGCGCCGGGGAGGTCGATCCGGACAAGCCCTCGCCGACCAAGGCGGTGGTTCCGGGGCTGGAGAAGCCGCAGACCACGCACTTCTCGATCGTCGACAAATGGGGCAACGCCGTCTCCAACACCTATACGCTGAACGGCTGGTTCGGCTCGGGCGTGGTGGTCGAGGGCGCGGGCTTCATCCTCAACGACGAGATGGACGACTTCTCGGCCAAGCCCGGCGCGCCCAACGTCTATGGCGTGGTCGGCGGCAGCGCCAACGCCATCGCGCCCCATAAGCGGCCCTTGTCCTCGATGACGCCCACGATCCTGGTCAAGGACGGCAAGCCGGCCATGGTCATCGGCACGCCGGGCGGCTCGCGGATCTTCACCTGGGTGTTCCAGGTGATCGCCAATGTCTACGACCACGGCCTCTCCCTGAAGGCCGCGCAGAAGGCTCCGCGCTTCCACCATCAGCTGCTGCCCGAGAACGTGATCTTCTATGAGCCCTCCGCCCCGCCATCGGCGGGGCTGAAGACGGCCCTGGAAGCGCGCGGCTACACGTGGACCGAGGACTTCAGCGGCGACATGGAAGCGATCCAGATCGTCGGCAAGACGCCGGTCCCAGAGGCCGACCCAAGAGCGCGCGGCGTGGCGCTGGTGGTGAAGCCCTAGAGGCCGCTGATCTCCGCGACCACCTTCAGCGCCGCCTCGCGCGGGTCGTTCGCCGCGGTGATCGGGCGGCCGCAGACCAGGTGGCTGGCGCCGGCGCGGATGGCGTCGGCGGGCGTGGCGGCGCGGGCCTGGTCGTTCTTGGCCGACCAGTCGGGGCGCACGCCGGGGGTCACGATCAGGAAGTCAGGACCGGCGATCTCACGGGCCATGGCGGCTTCGTGCGGCGAGGAGACGATGCCGTCGACACCGCAGTCGATCGCCTGGCGCACCCGGCGCTCGACCAGGTCGCGAGCGTTGAAGCTGTAGCCCATCTCGACGAGGTCGGCGTCGGTCAGGCTGGTCAGTACGGTCACCGCCAGGATCTTCAGCGAGGATTCGCCGCGCGCCTTCACCGCCGCCTTCATCACCTGCGGCTCGGCGTGGACCGTCAGCAGGTCGCAGCCGCTCTGCGCCAGCACCCGGGCCGAGCGCTCGACCGTCGCGCCGATGTCGTGCAGCTTCCAATCCAGGAAGATCGACTTGCCCGAGGCCTTCAGCTCATGCGCCAGGCTCATGCCGTCGCTGGCCAGCAGCTCCAGGCCGATCTTGTAGAACGACACCGCGTCGCCCAGCTGATCGACCATGGCTCGGGCGTCGTCGACGGTGGGCAGGTCCAGCGGAACGATCAGGCGCGGATCGGCGGTCATGTCTTTGCCCCCAGGGGTTGGCGCGCGTCATCGTCCGCCCTAGGAAGGGCGAAGTTTCCGGCGCGATCAAAAGGTAAGGACGTCGAATGACCGAGGCCAAACTCGCCGTCAACTTCTTCGTCGCGCTGTTCGCCCTGATCGACCCGATCGGCAACGTGCCGCTGTTCGCCGCCGCCACCCTGGGCGCGGCCGCCGCGGGCCGGCGGATGGTCGCCGTCTATATCGGCCTGTTCGTCGCCGCCTTCCTGATCTTCTTCTATTTCACCGGCGTGGGCCTGCTGGCCTTCTTCGGCATCTCGATGCCGGCCTTCCGCATCGCCGGCGGCGTCATCCTGTTCATCCTGGGCCTGGACATGCTGCGCGACGACTTCACCACCATGTTCGCCGACGCGGCCGAGGGCATTGAGGGCCAGTCGGCGCGGGTCTACGCCCAGAAGCGCTTCGAGCGCCTGATCGTGCCGTTCGCCATGCCGCTGCTGATCGGGCCAGGCGCGATCTCGACGGTGATCATCTATGCCGCCGAGGCCAAGCCGTTCGGCTGGGCCGGCGTGGGTCTGGGGGTGGCGGTGATCTCGGCGGTGTCGCTGGTGATGGTGGCGGTGTTCTGGGCCTCGCCGCTGATCAGCAAGATGCTGGGCCGGATCGGCATGAGCATCGTGGTGCGGGTGCTGGGTTTGATCCTCTGCGCCCTGGCGGTGCAGTTCGTGCTGATCGGCGTCGGCGACGCCACGCGCGGCTTGGTCCGTCAGGACGCCAAGGCCCCCTACGCGGAGACGAAATAGCATGCCCTCTCCTGCGCACGACGCGGATGTCATCATCGCCGGCGCCGGCATGGCCGGCTCGACCCTGGCCCTGGCTCTGGCCTCGGGCGGCCTGAAGCCGCTGCTGGTCGATCCCCAGCCGTTCGAGGCCCAGCTGGCCCCGACCTTCGACGGGCGGTCCTCGGCGATCGCCTATTCCAGCTTCCGCCAGTGGCGCACGATCGGCGCGGGCGAGGCGCTCAGCGTCCACGCCCAGCGTATCGAGCAGATCCTGGTCACCGACGGCCGCACGCCCGGCGCGGCGGCCCGCAAGGCCTCGCCGGCCTTCCTGCGGTTCGACTCGAGCGAGATCTCCGGCCGCATCGACGGTGAGCCGCTGGGCTATCTGATCGAGAACCGCCAGATCCGCGCGGCGCTGTCGCAGGCGGTGGTCGACAAGGGCATCCCCGTCATCGCCCCGATGGCCGCCAAGGCCCTGACGGTCGAGCCCGGGGCTGCGAAGCTCACCCTGTCCGACGGCCGGGTGCTGTCGGCCCCCCTGGCGGTCAGCGCCGAGGGGCGGGGCTCGGTCCTGCGCAGGGCGGCCGGCATCGGCGAGATCGGCTGGGGCTATGGCCAGAGCGGCGTGGTGGCCACGGTGCGGATGGAGAAGCCCCACGAGGGCGTCGCCCACGAATATTTCCTGCCCAGCGGCCCGTTCGCCATCCTGCCGCTGACCGACAATCGCGCCAGCCTGGTCTGGACGGAAAGCACCGCCCGCGGTGAGGCGCTGCGCAACGCCTCCAAGGAGGCCTTCCACGCCCACCTGATGCGGCGGTTCGGCGACTTCCTGGGGCAGGTGACGATCGAGGGGCCGACCTTCGTCTATCCGCTGTCGCTGTCCCTGGCCGAGCGCATGGTCGCCCCGCGCCTGGCGCTGATCGGCGACGCCGCGCACGGGGTGCACCCGATTGCCGGGCAGGGCCTGAACCTGGGCTTGAAGGACGCGGCCGCCCTGGCCGAGGTGCTGGTCGAGGCCGTGCGCAACGGCGAGGACATCGGCGCCGAAGCGGTGCTGGAGCGCTACGCCCGCTGGCGGCGGTTCGACACGGTCAGCAACGCCGTGGCCTTCGACGCCTTCGTGCGGGTGTTCTCGAACGACAATCCGCTGATGCGGGTCGTGCGGGGTGCGGGCTTGGCGGTGGTCAACCAGATCGCGCCAGCGCGGCGGTTCTTCATGCACGAGGCTGGCGGCGGGGTGGGGGACCTGCCGAAGCTGCTGCGGGGTGTCAGCCTTTAAAGGGCGGCGCTGTCGCCTCCACCGCCGTTCGGCGGTCCCCCTCCCCCAAAGGGGGAGGAAAGTGTTCCCTGCTGCAGGGGCGGGGCTTTGATCTCCGCCCCGTTTGGGGGCGGACAGACCTGCTTTAGCAGGTCAGGTGGGGGCCCGTGCGGCGCTACTCGCTCAGCTCCCGCGCCTCTTCCGGCAGCATGATCGGCACGCCGTCGCGGATCGGATAGGCCAGCTTGGCCGAGCGGCTGATCAGTTCGCCCTTGGCGCGGTCGTATTCCAGCGGGCCACGGGTCACGGGGCACACCAGCACTTCCAACAGGCGCGGGTCGACATCGATCATCTGAGCGGGAGCGTCTTGGGTCATGACGCCTCTCTACTGGATCGAATGCGGTTCGTCATCGTCCCCGGCGGCCGCGTCGATCTCCAGCAGCGCGGTCAGGGTCGCCTTGCGTTCGAAGATGGTCTCGGCTTCCAGCAGGGCCTGCTTCTCCATCGGGTCGAACGGCAGGGCCATGGCCAGGCTGTTGATCAGGGCGTCCGACGGGGCGCTCTCGGCGTCACCCCAGTCGATGGCCAGGCCGCGGTGGTCGAGATAGCGGCGCAGGGCGGTCAGCAGCCGGTCGATGTCGGGCGCGGTCCGTTCGCCGACCGCCGCGTCCTCGCGCAGGTCGGGCTCAAAGGGCGCGAAGTCGGCGCGGACCTGGCGATAGGGCGTGCGCACCGGCAGCTCGTCGCCGGCCCTGAAGCGGCAGACCCCGGTCAGGGTGATCAGGTAACGGCCGTCGCTGGTCTCGGCGAAGCTGGTCACCCGACCGGCGCAGCCGACGGGAGCCAGCGACGGGCGCTGCTCGTCGGCGCCCGGATGCGGGCGGGTCTGGATCATGCCGATGATCCGCTCGCCCGACATGGCGTCGTCCAGCATGTTCAGGTAGCGGGGCTCGAAGATGTTCAGCGGCAGCTGGCCGCCGGGCAGCAGCAGCACGCCGTCCAGCGGGAACACGGGGATCACCAAAGGCAGGTCGCCAAGCTTTCGGTAGGCCGCCGGCATTCAGCGCTCCCTTTTTCTCTAGCTGAACAGGATCGAAGACAGTCGCCGCCGGCCCCGCTTGGCCACTTCGGACGTGGGTCCGGCGGCCTCGAACACGGTCATCAACTGCTTGCGCGCCGCGTCGTCGTTCCACGCACGATCGCGCTCTATGATGGTCAGAAGATGGTCGGCGGCCTCTTGCAGGCGTCCGGTCCCGGCCAGGGCCTTTGCCAGGTCCAGGCGGGCCTCGTGATCGTCGGCGTTGGCGGCCAGGCGCTTTTCGAAGGCGGCGGTTTCCGACGGCGCGTCTTCGGCCAGCGCCAGCGCGGCGCGGGCGGCGTCCAGGTCGGGATCCTTGGCGTCGGCGGGAGCCATGGCGACCACCTCGGCCGCGCCCTCCAGGTCGCCGCCCATCAGATAGGCGCGGGCCATGCCGCCCAGGGCCTTGATGTTGGTCGGGTCGGTGTTCAGGGCCTGGGCGAAGGCCTGGGCCGCGCCGCCGACATCGCCGATCTCCAGCGATTCCTTGCCCAGGGCGACCAGCTCCTCGATGGCGCTGGCGCCTTCGGCTCCGGCCAGCTTCTCGACGAAGGCGCGGACCTGGCTCTCGGGCAGCGCGCCCTGGAAGGCGTCGACCGGGCGACCATCGACAAAGGCGTAGACGGTCGGGATCGACTGCACGCGCAGCTGGCCGGCGAAGCCCGGATTGGCGTCGACGTCGATCTTGACCAGTTTCACCGCGCCATTGGCGGCGGCGACGGTCTTTTCCAGGGCCGGGGTCAACTGGCGGCACGGGCCGCACCAGGTGGCCCAGAAGTCGACGATGACGGGCTGGGTCTTGGAGGCCTCGATCACGTCGGCCATGAAGCTGGCGTCGGTGCCGTCCTTGATGTGGTCGCCCATACTCGGCGTGGAGTGAGCGGGCGCAGCGGGCTTTTCGCCGATCAAGGACATCGGGTCTCTCGTGTACTCAAGGTAGGGAACGCTCGAAGGCGCAAGATGGTCCTTCGAGAAGCGGTGCGCAATGTCCTGTTCGCGTCTGGGGCGAAGGCTCAGACCACTTCCATCGCATCGAAATCCACGATCATCGGCGTGATCCCCAGCGCGGCCAGGAACTTGCGGAAATCGGCCCGGGACACCGCCGTGGTGGCGTCGTTGCCCAGCGGGTGGAAGTTGACCGGGTCGCTGTCCGCCAGCGCCTTGTCGAGCACGAAGCGCACCTGCCGATCGGCGTCGTTGATCAGGCCGAAGGCCGTCACCGAGCCCGGGGTCACGCCCAGGGTCTGGACCATCATCTCCTGCGGGCCGAACGAAAGCCGGCCCGAGCCGATCACGTGGTGCAGCTTCTTCAGGTCGATGGTCGTCTCGCCCAGGGCCGAGATCAGCCACAGCTGGCCCTTGGCGTCCTTGAGGAACAGGTTCTTGGTATGGCCGCCCGGCAGGGCCGCCTTGATCTCCAATCCCTCCTCGACGCGGAACACCGGCGGATGGTCCAGCGTGGTGTGAGCGACGCCGTGAGCGTCGAAGAAGGCGAACAGGTCGGCTCTGGTCTTCATGCGGCTCTACTAGACGGCCGGAGGCCCTCAGCCTAGACCTGAGTCCGGGCAGGAAAACCAATAAGGACCGGCATGGAACTGGAGTGCTATCCCACCGAGAACCGTCCGCCGGAGATCGTGCCGGGGCGCCCGCAGCGGGCGTGGATGGATCACTTCGCCGACCGCCATCCCTATCGCTGCCTGCCGCTGACCATGGCCAACACCACCGGCTGGGACATCATCTGCCCGGTCGGCTTCTCGATGACCTGGGACGGCGGGGCGCACCAGGAGTGCATCAAGTTCCAGCCCGACCATCCGTATCCGGGCTTCACCGACTTCGTGAAGACGCACTTCACGCGGGGCGTGGTGACCTTCCACACCGGCTATCTCTTCCGCACGCCGCCGGGCTGGTCGCTGATGGCCATGGGCCCGCCCAACCACGTCAAGGACGGCATCCAGCCGCTGGCCGGGGTGATCGAGACCGACTGGCTGCCGTTCCCCTTCACGATGAACTGGATCTTCACCCGCCCCGGCACGGTGCGGTTCGAGAAGGGCGAGACCTTCTGCTTCATCATGCCGATCCAGGACAAGCCGATGGAGGCCTTCCAACCGGTGATCCGCTCGATGAACTCCAATCCCGACCTGCGCCGCCAGTACGACGTCTGGGCCGAGAAGCGGAGCGAGTTCAACGCCCTGATCTTCAAGCGCGACCCAGAGGCCACCAAGGAAGCCTGGCAGCGCTTCTACTTCAAGGGCGAGTATCCCGAGGAGATCAAGGCCGAGGCCCCTAGCCACCACGTCAACAAGCGGCGGATGAAGGCCCCGAAGGTGGGGGCCTAGGCCGCCTTCACCGCGCTGACGATCGACTTCACCACCTTCTTCACCAGGGCCGGGTCGTCGCCCTCGGCCATAATGCGGATCAGCGGCTCAGTCCCTGACGCCCGCACGACGATGCGGCCGGCGCCGTTCAGCTGGCTCTCGCCGTCGGCGATGGCCTCCTTGACCGCCTTGGCCTCCAGCGGCTTGCCGCCGGCGAAGCGGACGTTTTCCAGCAGCTGCGGCACCGGCTCGAACTGGCGGCCCAGGAGGCTCATCGGCTTGCCGGTCTGGATCATCACCGCCAGCACCTGCAGGGCGGCGATCAGGCCGTCGCCGGTGGTGGACAGGTCCGACAGGATCAGGTGGCCCGACTGCTCGCCGCCCAGGTTGAAGCCGCCCTCGCGCATGCGCTGCATGACGTAGCGGTCGCCGACCGCGGTGCGCTCCAGGGAGAGGCCCAGGCCGTTCAGCTGGCGCTCGAGGCCCAGGTTCGACATCACGGTGGCCACGACGCCGCCGCCCTTCAGGGTCCCGGTGCTGGCCAGGTGCGAGGCGATGATGGCCATGATCTGGTCGCCGTCGACCACCACGCCCTTCTCGTCGCAGATCACCAGGCGGTCGGCGTCGCCGTCCAGGGCGATGCCGATGTCGGCGCGGTACTCGCGGACCATCTTGGCCATGGCCTCGGGATGGGTCGAGCCGCACTCCTCGTTGATGTTGGTGCCGTCGGGATTGTCGCCCAGCGCGATGACCTCGGCCCCCAGCTCGTACAGAGCGGTCGGGGCGACCTTGTAGGCCGCGCCGTTGGCGCAATCGATGACGACGCGCAGGCCCGACAGGTTCAGGTGGCGCGGGAAGGTCGCCTTGACGATCTCGACATAGCGGGCCTGGGCGTCGTCGATGCGCTTGACGCGGCCCAGCTCACGCGGAGCGGCCAGGCCTTCCTGCAGGCCCTCGTCCATCAGGGCCTCGATCTTCAGTTCCTGTTCGTCGGAGAGCTTGTAGCCGTCGGGGCCGAACAGCTTGATGCCGTTGTCGGCGAAGTTGTTGTGGCTGGCCGAGATCATGATCCCGAGGTCGGCGCGCATCGAGCGGGTCATCATGGCCACGGCCGGCGTCGGCAGCGGGCCGAACAGGCGCACGTCCATGCCGACGCTGGTCAGGCCGGCCACCAGGGCGGGCTCGATCATGTAGCCCGACAGGCGGGTGTCCTTGCCGATCACCACCAGGTGGCGGCGCTCGTCCTGCGAGCGGAACAGCTTGCCGGCGGCGAGGCCGACGCGCAGGGCGACTTCGGCGGTCATGGGGTGCTTGTTGGCTTGGCCCCGGATGCCGTCGGTGCCGAAATAGGCGCGCTTGCTCATGGTCTTTTTGTCGTCTCTTGTGGGCCGTGCTTCGGACGCGAAACGATCCGAAATGCAGATTTACGAGAGGTGGTCTTTAGCCGGTGCTAAAGGCGCCTCACGCAGATCATCGCGTCTAAAGGGATAATCCTGTCGACGCGTTCTACAAGGGATCATGGCCCATGTGCGGCATTATCGGCATCGTCGGAAATCAGCCCGTCGCCGACCGTCTGATCGAGAGCCTCAAGCGACTCGAATACCGCGGCTACGATTCGGCCGGTGTGGCGGCCCAGGTGAACGGCAAGCTGGAACGCCGCCGCGCCCCCGGCAAGCTGCGCGAACTGGAGGCCGTCCTGGCCCAGGAGCCGCTGGTCGCCACCACCGGCATCGGCCACACCCGCTGGGCCACCCACGGCGCCCCGACCCTGCGCAACGCCCACCCGCACATCGTCGGGCGCGTGGCCGTGGTCCACAACGGCATCATCGAGAACTTCGCCGAGCTGAAGGCCGAGTTGATCGCCGCCGGCCGCGAGTTCCAGAGCGACACCGACACCGAGGTGGTCGCCCACCTTCTGGACGCCGAGCTGGCCAAGGGCCTGGCGCCGCTGGACGCCTTCCAGGCGACGCTGAAGCGCCTGCGCGGGGCCTTCGCCCTGTGCATCCTAGTCGGCGGCGAGGACGAGACCATCCTGGCGGCCCGCAACGGTCCGCCCCTGGCCGTGGGCTATGGCGACGGCGAGATGTTCGTCGGCTCCGACGGCCTGGCGCTCGGCCCGTTCACCAACCGCATCGCCTATCTGCAGGACGGCGACCACGCGATCGTCGACCACACGGGCGCGCGGATCTTCGACCAGACGGGCGCGGCGGCCGACCGTCCGATCAAGGTGGTCCCGGCCTCGGCCGTGCTGATGGAGAAGGGCAACTACCGGCACTTCATGGAGAAGGAGATCCATGACCAGCCGGAGGGCTGCCAGCGCACCCTGGCCGCCTATGTCGACACGATCGGCAACCGCACCGCCATGCCCGAGGGCCTGGGTCTGGCCGAGCTGGAGCGCATCCAGATCGTCGCCTGCGGCACCTCCTACATCGCCGGCGTGATCGGCAAGTACCTGATCGAGCAGCTGGCCGACCTGCCGGTCGACGTCGAGATCGCTTCGGAGTTCCGCTACCGCCAGCCGGCCCTGCGGCCGGGCTCGCTGGTCATCGCCATGTCGCAGTCGGGCGAGACGGCCGACACCCTGGCGGCCCTGCGCTATTGCCAGGCCAAGGGCATGCGCAGCGCGGTGGTCGTCAACGCCCAGGAATCGACCATGGCTCGCGAGGTCGATGTCGTCCTGCCGATCCACTGCGGTCCCGAGATCGGCGTGGCCTCGACCAAGGCCTTCACCGCCCAGGTCAGCGTCATGATCGCCCTGGCCGTCGCCGCCGCCAAGGCGCGCGGGACGATCGACGCGGCCGAGGAAGAGCGCCTGGTCAAGGTGATGCTGGAGGCGCCGCGCCTGATCGCCGAGGCGATCGGCCTGGAAGACGCCATCAAGGACATCGCCGCCGATATCGCCAAGGCCCGCGACGTCCTCTTCCTGGGGCGCGGCCCGATGTCGGCCCTGGCCCTGGAAGGCGCGCTGAAGCTGAAGGAGATCAGCTACATCCACGCCGAGGGCTATGCCGCCGGCGAGCTGAAGCACGGTCCGATCGCGCTGGTGGACGACCAGGTGCCGATCATCATCCTGGCGCCGTTCGACAGCTGGTTCGAGAAGTCGGCCTCGAACATGAGCGAGGTCATGGCGCGCGGCGGCCAGGTGGTGTTCATCACCGACCCCGAAGGCGCCAAGCACGCCCCGGCTGGCGCCCGCGTGGTCGTCACCGCCCCGGCCAGCGACCCGCTGGTCTCGGCTCTGGTGATGTCGGCCCCGATCCAGCTGCTGGCCTACCACGTGGCGGTGGTGAAGGGCGCGGACGTGGATCAGCCGCGGAACTTGGCGAAGTCGGTGACGGTGGAGTAGGGCGGCGGGCAAGGAATCTGCTCCCCTTCTGGGGGAGCTGTCGGCAACGCCGACTGAGGGGGCATCGCCGGCCTAAGCCGAGCTGCCCCCTCCGGCCCTCTGGGCCACCTCCCCCAGAGGGGGAGGAGATTCTAGGTGGAAGCGTTCAGCGCTGAATTCTTCCGCGAATACCCGAAGTAGATCGCGCACGCCGCCGCCACCCACACCGCGAACAGCGCCCACGTATCCAGCGGCAGTCCCACGATCAGGTACCCGCAGAACGCCACGCTCAGCACCGGCACAGCCGGATAGAGCGGGACCCGATACCCCCGCGGCAAGTCCGGCTGCGTCCGCCGCAGGATGATCACCCCCAGCGACACGATGGCGAAGGCGATCAGGGTGCCCATGCTGGTCAGGTTGACCAGCACGTCCAGCGGCACGAACGCCGCCAACACGGCGATGAAGGCTGCCACGATATAGGTGTTGAGGTCCGGGCTGCGGGTCTTCGGGTGCAGGCGCTGGAACACTTTGGGCAGCAGGCCGTCGCGGCTCATGGCGTAGAGGATCCGCGTCTGGCCGTACATGACCACCAGGGTGATCGAGAAGATCGACACGATCGCCCCGACGCACAGGATCAGCGAGGTCCAGGCCTGGCCCGTCAGGTTGCGCAGGATCACCGCCAGGCCCGCTTCCTGGCCCTTGAAGGCCGTCCAGGGCTGGGCGCCGACGGCGGCCAGGGCCACCAGGATGTAGACGGCCGTGACGATCAGCAGCGAGAGGACGATGCCCAGCGGCAGGGTCTTGCGCGGGTCCTTGACCTCCTCGCCGGCCGTCGAGACCGCGTCGATGCCGATATACGAGAAGAAGATCGACGAGGCCGCCGCGCCGACACCCGCCACGCCCATCGGCATGAACGGCGTCAGGTTGCCGGCGTGGAAGCCGCTGAAGGCGATGACCACGAAGAACAGCAGAACCAGCAGCTTCAGCACCACCAGCACGGCGTTGATGGTGGTCGACTCCTTCACCCCGCGCAGCAGCAGCACCATACAGGCCCCGACCAGCACCACGGCCGGCAGGTTGAACACCCCGCCGGCGCCGGGGGCCTTGGCTATGGCGTCAGGCATCTTCACGCCGATCAGGTCGACCAGCATCTCGTTCAGGTACTGGCCCCAGCCCACGGCAATGGCCGAGGCCGAGACGGCGTATTCCAGCAAGAGGCACGCGCCGACGATGAAGGCGACGAACTCGCCCAGGGTCGCGTAGGCGTACGAGTAGGACGAGCCCGACACCGGGATGGTCGAGGCCAGCTCGGCGTAGCACAGGGCCGTCAGGGCCGCCGTGATCCCGGCCAGCACGAACGACAGGATCACCGCCGGACCGGCGGCCGGCACGGCGGTGGTCAGGGCCACGAAGATGCCGGTGCCGATGGTCGCGCCGACGCCCAGCATGGTCAGCTGGAACAGGCCGATGGTGCGCGGCAGGGACTCGGGCGGATGCTCGCCCTGGACCTGGGCGACGGGCTTGCGACGCAGGAGATCGGCCAGGCGCATGGAGCGCTCCGTGCAGAAGAAATCAGGCGGCGCCTATGGACGCCGCCAGCTTCCTCGTCAATCGCGCTCGCTCAGGGAGCCGTTTTCAGCAGGTAGTCCCGCGTCAGCGGAACCCCGTCGCGCTTCTTGGCCAACTGGATCTGGAAGACCATGTGGCCGCCGTGTCGGAAGCCCAGCTCGGCCCCGGCGAGATAGAACTCCCACATCCGCCGGAAGCGGGCGTCGAACATCGTGGGGATGTCCGGATCGGCCATGAACCGCTCGCGCCAGATGCGGCAGGTCTCGGCATAGTGCAGACGCAGGATCTCGATGTCGGTGATCCACAGGTCGGCCTGCTCGATCGCCGTGACGATCTCCGACAGGCCGGGAATGTAGCCGCCCGGGAAGATGTATTTCTGGGTGAAGGCGTTGGTCGCGCCCGGTCCGTGCATCTTGCCGATCGAGTGGACCAGGGCCACGCCGTCGTCGTCCAGCAGGCGGTGGATGGTCTCGAAATAGGTCCGGAAGTTCGGCGCGCCGACGTGTTCCAGCATGCCGACCGAGACGATGCGGTCGAACTTCTCATTGAGATCGCGATAGTCGGTCAGGCGGAAGTTGGTCTTGTCGGCCAGGCCCGCCTTCTCGGCGCGTTCCTTGGCCAAGGCCAGCTGTTCGGTCGACAGGGTGACGCCCGTCATCTGGGCCCCGAAATCCTTGGCCAGGGTCATGGAGAGGCCGCCCCAGCCCGACCCGATGTCCAGCGTCTTCATGCCCGGCTGGATCAGCAGCTTGCGGCCGATCAGGGCTTTCTTGGCGGCTTGAGCCTCTTCCAGCGTCATGTCCGGACGCTCGAAATAGGCGCAGCTGTACTGCATGTCTGCGTCGAGGAACCGGCGGTAGAGCTCGTTGGAGACGTCGTAGTGGTGGGCGACGTTCTGGCGCGAGGCCACGCGATCGTTGACCTGCTGGATGCGCCGCTTCAGCGCCTTGCGGAAGCGGCTCAGGGCCGAGCCGCGCTTGGGTTTGCGCCCGCCGCTCTCGCCGACGATGGTCAGCAGCTGGTCGATCGAGCCCTGTTCGAAGACGATGTCGCCTTCCATGTAGCCTTCGCCGAGGCCGAGGCTGGGATTGGCCAGCCGGCGCAGGCCGCGGCCGTTGATCCGGATGGCGACTGGAGGCCCTGTTCCGTCCCCCGCCTTGATGACGCGACCTCCTGGCAGATGCGCCGTGAAATCGCCGGTCTTGATCATTTTGCTGAGCAGGGCTTCGATCATGCCCACCAACTTAAGCACAAGTTCGGCCGCGACAACCTGTCGCACACGGAGGAAAGAGCATGTCGATCGCGATGACGCCGATCGGGCAGGTCTGGGGCGGCCGCACCGCCCCCGAGGACGACGACTGGGGCGAGAGCCGCGCCTGTGTCGTGCTGGATCCCGAACGCTTCGACGACGAGGCGCTGATGGGTCTCGACAGCTTCAGCCACGCCGAGGTGATCTATGTCTTCGACAAGGTCACGGACGACCAGATCGTCACCGGCGCGCGCCATCCGCGCGGCAATGCGGCCTGGCCTAAGATCGGCATCTTCGCCCAGCGCGGCAAGAACCGGCCCAACCGCATCGGCGTCACGGTCTGCGAGATCGTCTCGGTCAATGGCCGGGTGCTGGAGGTAAAGGGCCTGGACGCCATCGACGGCACCCCGGTGCTGGACATCAAGCCGATGATGAGCGGCTTTGCGCCCCGCGGCGCGCACCGCGAGCCGGCCTGGGCGCTGGAGATCATGGAGAAGTACTGGTGAGCCGCAGCGGCGTCGTCGTCGCCAGGGCCGGCGTCGACGAGGCGCCGATCATCGCCAACCTCATGCAGTTCTATATCCACGATTTCTCGGAGCTGTGGTTCGACCGCGAGGTCGAAGGCGAGCTGGGGCCGGACGGCCGGTTCAGCGACTATCCGGACCTGGCCGCCTACTGGACCGACCCGACGCGGCAGGCCTGGCTTTTCCGCATCAACGGCCTGCCGGTCGGCTTTGCCCTGGTCAACGACGTCGCCCATTCGCGGACACCGGTCGACCAGGCGGTGGCCGAGTTCTTCGTGGTCCGCAAGCACCGCCGGCGCGGTGTGGGCCTCGAAGCCGCCCACGCCCTGTTCGGCGCGGCCTGGGGCGTCTGGGAGGCGGCAGTTGTGCGGCGGAACGTCGGGGCGCTGAGCTTCTGGCGACGCGCGGCCGCCAGCTATCCGGGGGTGCGCGACCTGGTCGAGGAGGATCACGACGACGCCTTGTGGAACGGCGCGGTCCTGCGGTTCCGGGTGGGGTAACCGCGCCCAAGGTCTAGCTCTCGACGGACAGACATCGTAACGGCATCTAAGGTTGAGTCGAAAAATACCTTAGGGGGTAACGCGTGGCGAATCTCTCGCTCGGTCCGGGCGTTTCGGTCGATTTTCTGGATATCGAGGACAGCGGAATCGCTGTGCCCACGCCGTCGTCCAGAACCTCGACCCGCTATGTCGTCGACTATGGCGACGGCTCGTACGAGGAGTTCGTCGGCTTCGGTTTCACCTATGCCTCGAACGGTTTCCCGACGGGCGGCACGATCACCAAGATGACGGCCTATGACGGCGGCGACGTCATCCTCCAGATCAGCGACGTGTCGCTCTCGGCCAGCGTGCTGATGGGCTACTACCGCGCCGGCGCGGACCTTCAGGCCCAGAGCTACATCTTTGCCGGCGCCGACCACATGGTCGGCGGAGCGGACGCCGACACCATGCGCGGCTTCACCGGCAACGACTACATGGAGGGCAACGGCGGCAACGACGTCCTGTATGGCGACGCCGGCGACGACATCATCGATGGCGGGGCAGGCGTCGACACGGCCGGCTATGACGCGGCCGTCGCCAACTTCGCCATCACCCAGAGCGGCGCCAACTGGATCGTCGCCGACAAGCGCCCGAACGGCCTGGGGACCGACACCCTGATCAGCATCGAGCGCATCGCGTTCACCGACCGCATCGTCAACCTGCAGATCTCCAACACCCTGATCAACACCGAGGCCGGCAACATCCTGCGCTCCAGCGCGGTGACGGACATCTCGATCCTGGTGGCCAATTCGCTGAAGACCACGACCGAAGGGCTGGCGGACCTGATCAAGCGGGCCGACGCGACCACCACGGTGGCGACGCTGAGCTACCAGTTCTTCACAGGGAAGATCCCGACCAAGGCCGGTTACGACTTCCTGATCTCACCGACGGGCGGCAATGGCGCGAACCTGAATAGCGCCTATTACGCGCAGTTCGACACCATCAACCGCTATATCAACTTCGCGGTCAATCTGGGCAGGAACGGGGAGGGCAAGGACGCCTTCCTGGCCAGCTACGGCGCGCTCAGCCTCTTCGACGCGACCAAGAAGGCCTATGGCGTGATCTTTGGCGCCACGCCGAGCGACGCCAAGGTCCACGCCCTGATCGACACGCGCGTCGACTACCTGGCCTATTACGGCGGCGACGGCGCGAACGGCATTGGGACCAAGGCCGCGATGGTCGGGTTCCTGCTGGCGGCGGCCGCCACCGAGGATGTCGGCATGTATTCCAAGGCCAGCAACGACTTCCTCACCGACCTGGCCGATGGGGCGACCTTCGCGGTCGACCTGGTGGGGGTCTATGGCAAGGGCGCGTACGCCTACGCCGGCTAGAGCTTCCTCAGCTCCGGGCAGGCGCTGGGTTCGGCCGTCCAGCTGATGCTGGCGACCTTCCAGGCGCCGTCGGCCTTGACCAGGGTGAAGACGTCGATGCCGCAGTGTAGGGTCTTGCCGTCCTTGCTGACCTCGTAGGGGGCGGTGACGGTGGCCAGGGCGCCGCGGCGGATGATCACCGGCGACCACATCCATTCCTTGACGCCGGGGTCCAGGTGCTTGCCGAAGCTGTCCTCGAAGGCGACCCGGTTGATCTTGACGGTCCCGTCGGCGCCGGCGCGCACGCCCATGAACTGGGCGCCCGGCAGGGTCACCTTGCGCAGGGCGTCGGTGTTGGCCGCCTCCATGCCGTCGAAGAAGGCCTGGGCCGTGGCCAGCACGGCCTTGTCCTCGGCGTCGGCGGCGGGGGGCGGGGCAGGGCTTTGGGCCAAGGCGGCGGCGAGCATCAGGGCGGGCAGCAGGGGCATGGCGGGTCCTAAGCTCAGGCGTCGGTGGAGAGGCGCTGCAGGAAGGCCCGGGCGGCCTCCTTGTGCTGGGGCTTGACGGTCTTGCCGAGAATGGCGATCAGGGCCGCGAACACGGCCGCATCGTCGGTGAAGCCGATCACCGGCAGGATGTCGGGAATGGCGTCGGTGGGCAGGACGAAATAGGCCAGGGCCGCCAGCATCATGCCCTTGGCGGCCGTCGGGGTCTCCGGATCGCGGGCGGCCCACCAGACCGACAGGGCGTCGGCGGCGAACGGCACCTTGGCGGCGACCTTACGGATCTTGGGCAGGAAGCCCTCGCGCACCTTCTCCTCGTTCAGGCGCACCGTCACGGGCGACAGCGCCTTCTTCGGATCCAGAACCTCGTTGACGTTTACGTCGGGGGACGGTTTGGCGTCGGCGCTCATCGGTTTAAACCCTCACTCAAGCCAATCCTAAACGCGAACTTTGGGGAAACGTCCATGAAACTCGACAACACCGTCGCCGCCGTCGTCACCGGGGGCGCTTCCGGCCTCGGCGAAGCCACCGCCCGCGCCCTGGCCGCGCAAGGCGTCAAGGTCGCCATCTTCGACATGAACGAGGCCCGCGGCGAGGAAGTCGCCAAGGAGATTGGCGGCGTGTTCTGCAAGGTCAACGTGACCAGCGACGCCGATGTCGACGCCGGCTTCGAGAAGGCCCGCGCCGCTCACGGCCAGGAGCGCGTGCTGGTCAACTGCGCCGGCACCGGCAATGCGGCCAAGACCGCCAGCCGCGACAAGACCACCGGCGAGACCAAGCACTTCCCGCTCGACGCCTTTGACCGCATCATCCAGATTAACCTGGTCGGCACGTTCCGCTGCATCGCCAAGTCGGCCAAGGGCATGCTGGACCTGGAGCCGCTGGAAGAAGGCGAGCGCGGCGCGATCGTCAACACCGCCTCGGTTGCCGCCGAGGACGGCCAGATGGGCCAGGCGGCCTATTCGGCGTCCAAGGGCGGCGTGGTCGGCATGACCCTGCCGATCGCCCGCGACCTGATGGGCGAGGGCATCCGCGTCAACACCATCCTGCCGGGCATCTTCAACACCCCGCTGATGAACGGCGCGCCCGAAGCGGTGAAGGCCGGCCTCGCGGCCTCGGTGCCGTTCCCCAAGCGCCTGGGTAATCCGGAAGAGTACGCCCAGCTGGCGGTGACCATGATCACCTGCGGCTACTTCAACGGCGAGGATGTGCGCCTGGACGGCGGCATCCGCATGGCGCCGCGCTAGGACGCCACGGACCTGAAAAGGAAAAGGGGACCCGCTGGGGTCCCCTTTTTTGTTTCGGTTTAATTGCCCGGCGTGGGCCGGACGATCGAGCTGGCCAGGTTGCTCATGATCTCGCGGGCGTCGTAGGCGCGCGGGTCGCCTTCCGGCTTCCTGCCCTTGTGCATCACGATCTCGGCCCCGGCCTCGAAGCGCTCGACGGTGCGGATCTGGGCGCGGTCGGCGAAGAAGGGGTCGCCCCAGAACGGGTCCCAGGTGCGCCAGCCGTACGGCGAGCCGTAATAGCGCCAGGACGGACGCCAGAAGCCGTAGGGATAGCCGTAGCCGAAGCCAGGACGCGCGAACGGATCGGGCTCGACATAGCTGCGCGAGGTGCGGTCGGTGCGGTGGTCGGCGGTCTCGAACCAGTCATAGCCCTGCTGCACGGTCAGCTCGGCCGACCGATACAGCAGATAGCGCTCGACCGTGTCGCGCGAGGTCAGGCTGTTGCCGGAGAAGCTGATGCGATAGCGATCGCCCTCCAGCTTCTGCTCGGAGAAGCCGCCGGCCGACGAGCTGGCGCTCATCTTGGGCTGGTACGGCGTCGGGGTGGCGCAGGCCGAAAGCCCGGCCGCGATGACCAGCGCCGCGGCGATGGCGACCTTCTTCATGGACATGAGCTGCTCCTTCAAGCGGAGTCCTAGGTACTTAGGATGAACTCTGGCGAGGCTTTGTGGTTTCGCCAAGGCGAAGTTTGCGACGCCCGCGAAATCTTTCAGCCTCTCGACAAGATAAGTACGGCCGCCGTGATCAAAAGGATGCCCACGAGGATGGCGAATCCGCGCCGGAAGCCGGGCTCGTTCATCCGGGTCGACAGGGCCGCGCCGCCCAGGCCGTAGGACGACATGCTGATCAGGTCCATGCCGATGGTGGCGACGGCGAACATGATCAGTTGCGGAGCCAGCGGCCGCTTGATGTCAAGGAACGGCGGCAGCACGCCCGAGAAGAACAGCAGGATCTTCGGATTGGCGATCTGGACCATGAAGCCGTCCAGGAAGGCCGAGCGGCCGGCCCGCACCGTGGCCGTGGCGTGGCTCTCGAGGTTCTTGATCCCGGCCCACAGCGACTTCAGGCCCAGCCAGACCAGATAGGCCGCGCCCGCCCAGGCCAGAACGTGGAAGGCCTTGGGGAAGGCCAGGATCAGCGCGCCCAGGCCCAAGGCCGAGCCCGTGAACCACACCAGGGTGGCGGTGTTCATGCCCACCACGGCGATCAGCGCCGCGCCCTTGCCGCGCTCCATGCCGGTGGCGATGGCGAAGAGGTTCGCCGGCCCCGGCGTGATGGCCATGACGAACATGGCGACCAGGAAGGCGCCATAGCGGGCGGGATCGACGGGCAGATGGTCCATGGCGCGGGTATAGCGCCCCGCGCCATGGCGCAGCTAGTTGCCGATGACGATGAACACATAGATGGCGCGGCCCAGGGCGCCGAAGCACAGGATCGCCGTGGCCAGCGCCTGGATGATGAACCCGACCTCGCGCTTCTTGGGATCGGCCGCGTAGCCCAGGGCGTAGATGATGCGGCCCAGGATCCAGACGACGCCCAGGGCGGCGGCCACGAGGTCGTTCCAGTAGATGGCGAACAGCCACAGCGACGGCAGGTAGATGACCAGCCATTCGACCGTGTTGGCCTGGACGCGCAGATGGCGCTCCAGCTCCGGATGGCCGCTCATCGCCGGGGCGTCGATGCCCGAACGCCGGCGCGCGCCTGGAATGCGCAGGATCATCCAGACATAGACCAGCAGCGAGACCAGGGTGACGATGGCCACGAGCGCGTGGGACTGATGCATTTTTGTGGTTCCCTCCGGGCGGCTTCGACGGCCGCTACGGGGCGACCCTAGTCGTATTCGTGCGGAATGTGCACGGCGCCTCTAGAGGCCTAGATCGGCGGCGACGCCTTGCAGGGTGGGAACCGCCCGGCGTCTCGTTCGCTCCTAGGGCTGACGATCCTCATTCGCGGAGGCTTGAAGCCATGCGTGTGGACTCCACGGCGATCGCCGAAATCGACTACACCCCCGAACACGGAAAGCTCTTCGTCACGTTCCACGACGGCGACGAGTACGTTTATGTCGGCGTCCCCGAACGGGTCAGCCAGGCCTTCCTGCGCGCGCCGTCGAAAGGCCGGTTCTTCCAGCGGATCATCCGCGATCGGTACCCATACAACCGCGTCTGACGATTGCGCCCTTCGGTTGAGGTTTGCTAGCGTCCTCCCGACTTGGGAGACACCGCATGCCGCCATCGATCCTTCGCACTGTCGTCGTCCTGGTGGCCGCCGCCGGCGCCGTCACGGCGATCGACGCCCTGGCCAAGACTTTCGACCGCGCGCCGCCGGCCAAGACCTTTGTCCACCAGGGCGAGACCTATCAGTGGAACGTCGCGCATGGGTTGACCGGTTCGCTGTCGGTGGCCGGACCGCTGAAGCCCGACGGCGCGGGCCTGGGACTGGTGCTGACCTGCTCGGGCCTGACCTCGGGCGGCGTCCAGGCGCGGTTCTACGCGCCTCAGCCCAACACGCCGCAGCTGCGCGTGCGCACGGCCGATACGGTCTTGCGGGTGCGCTCCAGCATCTATGACGTCGGCGGCCCCAAGTTCGTGGAAGGCCGAGGCGACTTGCCCAAGGGCTATCTGAGTTCGCTGGCCACGACCCCGACGGTGTCGGTGGAATATGCCGGCCAGGTCACCACCTTTCCCGGTCCCGGCAAGGCTTTGGCCGAGCATTTTAGCCGCTACTGCGCCGAGCTGGCGCAGCACGCCGCGCACGACGAATAGGGCTCAGCGCGGCAGGCCGGGTCCCTGGATCGCGGCGAGGGCGACGAACAAGACCAGCGCCATCCCCGCCCAGACCGGCGAGGTCGGCGGCGTCCAATCGCCCGCGCCGCGCGCCCGGCGGACGGCGAACCACAGACCCAGCGAGGCTGCCCCCATCTCAAGGAAAGCCTGCTGGACGACGTGCCCCCGCGCCGGGGCGTAGAGCGCGGCGGCCAGCACTGTGGCGACCGACGCGGCGACATAGGCCGTGCGCAGCACGTCAGCGGCTGCCGGGGGCGTCCAGGCGGCGATGCGGCGCATGATCAGGACGTAGAGCGCGGCCCCTACGATAATGGCGATCGGTCGCCAGGGCGCCTCGCGCGCCATGAAGGCTTGCGCCGGATAGGCCCAATCGCCGGCGTTCAGCACGCCCGCATAGACCAGATAGCCGGCGATCCAGAAGGCGTTGATGGCGAACAGGATCAGGCCCAGCAGCCTGGCGCCCGACGGCAGGGCCGGGCGGGCCAGCAGGGCGCCGACCAGCGCCAGCACGAGGTTGCCGGCCGGACCGGCCAGGTCGATCCACGGGCGGGCGATCGCGCAGTGGAAGTCGACGATGTTCAGGAGGGTGACATGGCCGCCCGCCGCCAGGCAGGCGCCGCCATGGCCGATCGTCTCGTGTCCGACGATCGACAGGCAGGCCGCGATAATCCCTATCGCGGCCGCCGGTATCGAGACGGCGAAACGGGTCGCCGTCATGGTCGCTAGCCGCGCTTGTCGCGCTTGGCCAGCACGCGCAGGCGCAGGGCGTTCAGCTTGATGAAGCCGCCGGCGTCGCGGTGGTCGTAGGCGACCTTGCCCTCCTCGAAGGTGACCAGGTCCTGGTCGTACAGCGAGTAGGGGCTGCTGCGGCCGATGACCGTGACATTGCCCTTGTAGAGCTTCACGCGGACCTGGCCCGAGACCTTCTGCTGGCTGTAGTCGATGGCGGCCTGCAGCATCTCGCGCTCGGGCGTGAACCAGAAGCCGTTGTACACCAGCGTGGCGTACTTCGGCATCAGCTCGTCCTTCAGGTGCATCGCGCCACGGTCGAGGGTGATCGACTCGATGCCGCGGTGGGCGGCCAGCAGGATGGTGCCGCCCGGGGTCTCGTAGACGCCGCGCGACTTCATGCCGACGAAGCGGTTCTCGACCAGGTCCAGGCGACCGATGCCGTTGTCGCGACCCAGCTCGTTCAGCTTGGTCAGCAGGGTCGCGGGCGACATGGCGACGCCGTCGATGGCGACCGGGTCGCCCTTCTCGAAGTCGATCGTGATGACGGTCGGGGCGTCCGGCGCGTCCTCAGGAGCAATGGTGCGCATGTGGACGAACTCGGGGGCCTCGACCGCCGGGTCTTCCAGGACCTTACCTTCCGACGAGGAGTGCAGCAGGTTGGCGTCGACGCTGAACGGGGCCTCGCCGCGCTTGTCCTTGGTGATCTGGATCTGGTGCTTCTCGGCGAAGTCCAGCAGGGCTTCGCGGGACTTGAAGTCCCATTCGCGCCAGGGGGCGATCACGGTGATGTCGGGCTCGAGGCCGTAGTAGCCGAGCTCGAAGCGGACCTGGTCGTTGCCCTTGCCGGTCGCGCCGTGGCTGACGGCGTCGGCGCCCATCTTGCGGGCGATCTCGATCTGCTTCTTGGCGATCAGCGGACGCGCGATCGAGGTGCCCAGCA
>Ga0209023_10001262_pt1 | contig 34602 bp, 33 predicted proteins | sample LakOneMetagenome_FD_187468 | JGI IMG/M metagenome (GOLD analysis project Ga0209023, IMG submission 187468) | Freshwater and sediment microbial communities from Lake Erie, Canada (SPAdes) (version 2) | ecosystem: Environmental > Aquatic > Freshwater > Lentic | place: Lake Erie, Canada...
TGGGCAGGTTGTCCGGGTAGCGGTACTGATCGTCGCCGGCCAGCACACCGCCGTCGACGATGAACGACTTACCGTTGCCGCCGGTGGCCTCGTAGGCGCCGTTGTCCAGCAGCCACTTCGCGCCGACCAGCATGCAGGTGTACTCGGGGCTGTACTTGTAGAGCAGGTTGGTGGTCGGCTCCAGCACGTTGACGGCCTTGATCAGGTTCGCCTGGTTCGGCGCGAGCAGTGCGATACCACTGTTGGAGAGGCCGATCACGTTGAGCAGCAACGCATCCAGCGGTTTGGCGTTGTTGGTGATGGTCACGCTGGTGGTGCTGAGCGCGTTGAGGGTATTGACGATGTTGGTGGCCGCGCCGCTGTAGGCGTCGCTGAAGCCCTTCAGGGACTGCCAGTCCGCGCGGATGGTGTCACTGCGCTGATTGAGCGCTGCCAGAACCTGATTCGCGTCGGTGGTGGCCTGGCCGATCCGCTCACCCTGGCCGCGCACACCATCGGCGATGGCGGTCAGCACCGCGTTCAGTTTCGACGGATCGACCTGGTCGAGCAGGCCGACAACATTCTGGAAGACGGTGTTGACCTCGACGCTGACATTGCTGGACTTCAGTACCTGTCCGTCGTGAAGCCGTTGCGAGACAGGCGCATCCGGATAGGTCAGGTCGACGAACTTGGCGCCGAACACCGTGGTCGCGCGGATCTGCGCCCCCACGTTCGCCGGGATGAACTGCACCTTGTCACTGTCGATCTGCAGCCTCAGGCTCACCGGCTCCCGGCCGCCCTGGATGCCGCTGACGCGGCCCACCTGCACGCCGCGGATCTTCACCTTGGCGCCGTTCTCCATCACCAGACCGGAGCGGTCCGAGGTGACCGTGACGTCCACGTACTTCGTCAGGGAGCCCGTGAACAGGGCCCCGGTCAGCCACACCGCGAACGCCAGGAAGGCGATCAGGATCGCCGTCCACCACGCCGGATGCAGGCCGGTGCCGTCATCTTCATCCATTACGGTCCCGCACCCCCTTATCCGGACAGGTTGAAGTTGCCGGACTGACCGTAAACGGCCAGTGAGATCATCACCGTCACCAGCGCGGCGACGATCAGCGACGTGCGCACCGCACGGCCGACCGCCTCACCCACGCCGGCCGGCCCACCGTGTGCGGTGAACCCGTAGAACGTGTGCACGAGCATGATCACGAACGCCATCGCGACGGCCTGCAGGAACGACCAGAGCAGGTCGGTCGGGTTCAGGAACGTCCGGAAGTAGTGGTCGTAAACGCCGGTGGACTGGCCGTAGATGTAGGTGGTGCCGAACCGGGCTGCCAGGAACGACATCAGCACGGCCACACAGTACAGCGGCACCACCACGATGATGCCGGCCACGACGCGCGACGACGCCAGGTAGGCGATGGCGCGGATGCCGATGACCTCGAGCGCGTCGATCTCCTCGTTGATCCGCATGGCGCCGAGCTGGGCGGTGGCGCCCGCGCCGATGGTGGCGGCCATGCCCACGCCGGCGGTCAGCGGCGCGATCAACCGCACGTTGAAGAAGGCCGAGGCGAAACCGGTCAGCGCCTCGACGCCGACCGTGGAGAACTGGTTGTAGCCCTGGACGGCCACCAGCGCACCGGTGGACAACGTCAGGAAGCCGACGATGGCGATGGTGCCGCCGATGACGGCCAACGCACCGGCGCCGAGGCCCATCTGGGCGATCAGCCGGATGACCTCGCCCGGGTAGAAGACCAGCGCGTCCCAGATGCCGCGCAGCGTGCGGCCGTAGAACTTCGTCTGCCGGCCGATCCGGTTCCAGCCGTCCACCGAATCGTCGATGAAACGCCGCAACCGCAGGTGGCCGGTCATCGAACGCGCGGTCATGCGGTGGCCTGCACGCCGACCGCCGTCGCGAGCACGTTGATCACGAACAGCGCGATGAACGTGAACACGACGGTCTCGTTGACCGCGTTCCCGACGCCGGCGGGGCCACCGCCGACGGAAATGCCCTTGTAGCAAGCGATCAGGCCGGCCGACAGGCCGAACAGCATGGCCTTGACCAGCGCGACGACCACGTCGGCGGGGCCGGTGATCAGCGTCAGCCCGGCCACGAATGCGCCCGGGGTCACGTGCTGGAAGTAGACCGAGAAGAAGAAGCCGCCGGCGATGCCGACCACGACCACCGAGGCGGAGAGCATCAGGGCCACCAGCGTTGCCGCGAGAACACGCGGAACCACCAGGGACTGAATGGGATTGATGCCCATGACGCGCAGGGCGTCGAGCTCGTCGCGGATGGTGCGGGCGCCCAGGTCGGCACACATCGCGGTGGCGCCGGCACCGGCGACGACGAGGACCGTCACGATCGGGCCGATCTGCGTCACCGTCCCGATGGCCGCGCCGGTTCCGGAGAAGTCGGCGGCGCCGAACTCGACGAGCAGCACGTTGAACGTGAAGACCAGCAGGACGGTGAATGGGATGGCCAGCATCAGGGTGGGCACGATGGACACCCGCGCCACGAACCACGACTGCAGGATGAACTCCCGCCAGGCGAACGGCGGCCGGAACATCGCGACGAAGGTGTCCAGCGCCATCGCGAAGAACCCGCCGATCGAGCGGATGGGTTTCGCGAGCGAATCAGCAGCTGCCACGCCACACCCCACCGTGCCCGGAGTCGAGCTGACGGGCCCGCGGTGCCGTTCCCGACGACGTCATCCGCTGCTTACCTCCGTTACCCCGAGCCCGTTCCCAAAGTGACAAGTGTGACCCCTGCCACGAGACTGCGGAGAACGTACACCACTATTTTCCGGCCGAGCAACACGTCCGCAAACCTCGTTACAGGTACCGCGGATGCGTGTAACGGCTCCCACAGTGCCGTGATCTTCGCACATCCCGGCCACCAGGGTACGGCTTCGCACAGTTCCGTCGGCGAGTCGCAACCTTGGCAAATGCATCAGGTGGAACGGGGCAGGTCAACGGGCTTCTGCGGCCCGATTCGGCTAGGGTCTGGGAATGATCACGGGGGCTGCGGCGGGGACTGTCGGCTGATGCCGCAGCCCCGGCGGCGCTGGTCGAAGACGGATGCGACCCAACAGCGCATACTGAGCGCCGCGACCGCCGTTTTTCGTGAACGCGGCTACAGCGCCGCCACGATCGGCGAGGTCGTCCTGGCTTCCGGGGCCAGTATCGGCAGCATCTACCACCACTTCGGCGGCAAGAACGAGCTGTTCCTGGCCATCCACGACCACATGGCCGCGGTCATCGAGGCCCATATCGCCGACGCCGAGCAGTCTTTCGACGCACAGGCCCGGTCCTACCTGCAGACGGTGTGGGATTACCGCGATACCGCCGTCGTCCTCAGTTCGGACGATGTGCCGCCGGGATTCGAGCGCGTCTACCGGGACGGCATCCGGTCGTGGTTCCGGGATTGGCTGTCGGAACTCGACATCGACGTGTCGCCCTCGGGCCGACTGCTGGGCCGGGCGGCGATCACCCTGCTCACCGACTCCGCGGTGATGCTCATGACGTGCGAGACGGACGCGGACGCCGAGCTCGTGATCGACGCCGCCATCGCCTTGATCAACCGACTGACCAGTTGAGTCGCGGTGGGCCTCGTGCTCGCGGAACCACACCGCTCGCCGAACCCACCGGTTGAGTCGCGGTGGGCCTCGTACTCGCGGAACCACACCGCTCGCCGAACCCACGGGTTGAGTCGCGGTGGGCCTCGTGCTCGCGGACTACACCGCTCGCCGAACCCACCGGTTGGGTAACGTCAGCCCGTGAGCACACCACGGCCGGTCCAGTACAGCGGAGTCGACGGCATCATTCTGGCGGGCGACGAATGGAACGACGGTAGTGCCGAATCGACGGCCCGTCCGACCATCCTGATGCTGCACGGCGGCGGCCAGAACCGGCACTCCTGGAAGAACACCGGCCAGATCCTGGCGGACCGGGGGTTTCGCGTCGTCGCGGTGGACACCCGCGGACACGGCGACAGCGACCGGGCGCCCGAGGCCGACTACGCGCTGGAGTCACTGACCGGCGACGTGCTCCACGTCATCGACCAGATCGGCACGCCGGTGGTGCTCATCGGGGCCTCGATGGGCGGGCTGACGGGCATCACGGTCGCCGACGAGGCCGGTCCGGAGAAGGTGACCAAGCTCGTGCTCGTCGACGTGGTGCCCCGCTTCGAGAAATCGGGTTCGGCGCGCATCCGCGACTTCATGTTCAGCCACGTACACGGTTTCGACTCGCTGGAGGAGGCGGCGGCCGCCGTGGCCGAATATCTACCGCACCGCGCCAAGCCCCGCAGCCCCGAGGGGCTGAAGAAGAACCTGCGCTTCCGTGACGGGCGCTGGCACTGGCACTGGGATCCGGCATTCCTGACCAAGCCGCGCGACGATCCGTTCGAACGGGCCGAGAAGATGGAGGACGCCGCCATGCGGCTGCAGATCCCCATCCTGCTGATCCGCGGAAAGTTGTCCGATGTGGTGAGCACGGAGGGCGTCAACGATTTCCTGGCGAAGGTCCCGGCCGCCGAATTCGTTGAACTCTCGGAGGCGGGGCATACCGCCGCCGGCGACGACAACGACGCGTTCAGCGAGGTCGTCGTCGAGTTCGTCACTCGTTAGGTGCGGATACCGGTGTCAGCAGCCGGCCCGTCGTGAGAAAGCTGTCCAGGTTGCGCACCGCCAGCCGCGCCATCGCCGCCCGGGTGCGTTCAGTGGCACTTCCGACGTGCGGGAGCAGCACCACGTTGTCCAGCGCCAGCAGTTCGGCGGGCACCTGCGGCTCGTCGGCGTAGACGTCGAGCCCGGCACCGGCAAGGCCGCCGCCGGCGAGCAACTCGATCAGGGCGGTCTGGTCGACCACACTGCCCCGGGCGATGTTGATCAAATACCCTTGCGGGCCAAGCGCTTTCAGTACCTCGCGGTCGACCAGGCCGTCGGTGCCCCGGCCGCCGGCGGTCGCCACGACCAGCAGATCGACCGATTCGGCCAGTTCCCGCGCCGAGGCCGCGTACCGGTACGGCGAGCCGGGGACCTCATGGCGGTTGTGATACGCGATGGCGCAATCGAATCCGCTCAATCGGGCGGCGATGGCCGAACCGATCCGGCCCAGCCCCAGGATTCCGGCCTGAAGTCCGCTGACGTCGCGGCCGTAGGGGAAGTCGCCGTCGGCCACCCAGCGCCCGGCCCGCAGGTAACGCTCGGCGGCACCGAATCGGCGCAGCGTCATCAGGATCAGCCCGAGCGCGGTGTCGGCGGTGCTGTCGGTCAGCACGTCGGGAGTGTTGGAGACGCCGATCCCCCGCCGCTGCGCCTCCCCCAGATCGACCGCGTCGACGCCGGCGCTGTTGTTCACGATCACCTCGAGGTTGGGCAGCGCATCCAGCAGGGCCTTGTCGACGCGGCCCTTGCCCGATCGGACGATGGCGCCGACCGACTCGCCGTGTTCTGCCAGGACACGATCGCGCTGCGGACCCTCGGGCAGCTCGATGAGATCGTCATGGCCGTCGAGCGCCTCGACCAGGACAGGCTCGAATCGGCCGACGAGAAGTATCCGCATGTTCTCCACTGTGCCGGGCAGCGCGCGGTATACAACAGGGCATGGCCCATTCAGCCGATCAACTGGTGACCGAATTCTGCGCCCGGTGGGCCGATCCCGACCCGGCCCAGCTGGCGGAGTACTTCACCGAGGACGGGATCTACCACAACATGCCGATGCCGCCGTCGCAGGGCCGGGCGGCGATCCAGGAGTTCATCGCCGGATTCACCGCGATGTGCGACGGCATCGACTTCGTCGTGCACCGCCAGGTGGCCGACGGGGACCTGGTGTTCAACGAGCGCACCGACATCATGCGGCTGAAGAACGGCAACCGGGTGGAACTGCCGGTCACCGGTGTCTTCGAGATCCGCGACGGCAAGATCGCGGCTTGGCGGGATTATTTCGACATGGCGACGGTGACCGCCGCGTTCAGCTAGGTCGTTCTCCGGTTTCCGAACCCGCCGCCCGCTGGTGCAGGCGGGCCCGGATGTCGTCGGGTGTGTAGGAGTCGCGCCGGCGTTGGTCCCGCGCGATGAGAACACCGCCCGCCGCTACACCGACTGCCCCCGCCAGACCGATCCATTTCCAGACGCTGCCCATTGCCCCAGTCTGCCTGTTGCGACCCCTAAGCTGCGGGAGTGACCGCGAGCGCGCCTCTCGAGCAGGCGCTGGAAGCCACCCGCACCGGCGATATCTGGCTGTTCCGGGGCGGCTCGCGTCCCGACCGCGCGATCCAGGCCCTGACCAACAGTCCCGTCAACCACGTGGGGATGACCGTGGCGATCGAGGACCTGCCCCCGCTGATCTGGCATGCCGAGCTGGGCGACAAGCTGCAGGACATGTGGACCGGCACTCATCATCGCGGGGTTCAGCTCAACGATCTGCGGGCCGCCGTCGAGCAGTGGACCGGCACCTACCACCAGCGCTGCTGGCTGCGTCAACTCAATCCGTACGCCAGTCAGGACCAGGAGGACCGCGCGCTGCGCGTCGTCGCCCGGATGAACGGCACGCCGTTCCCGTCCACGGCCCGGCTCACCGGCCGATGGCTACGCGGCCGGCTACCGACCGTCAGCGACTGGACCCGCGGAGTTCCCTTGCTGCACAAGGTTGTTCGCAACTCGGCCGAGCGGGACAAGCAGGAACGCCGTTCGACGGGACTGGAAACCGCCTACTGCGCCGAGACCGTCGCCATCACCTACGAGGAGATGGGGTTGCTGGTCACGGAGAAGCGGGAGAATTTCTTCGACCCCGGTTCGTTCTGGAGCGGCGACGATCTACCGCTGAAGGCCGGATACGAGCTGGGACAAGAGATTTCGATCATCGTCTAGCACGTGCCGCCGTAGTCCGCCGACGGGGTTCCACCGATCAACCGGCGAGTCTCTGCCAAGCGGCGCCCCAGTCGATCAGACGTTGAACCGGAACTCCACCGAACTTGACTCCGCGTCCTCAGCACGGAGCGCCATGTGAAGGATCGGGTAGGGGCGACCCTGATCGTCCAGCTCGCTCCTGCCGACAACGGTGAAACCACGACGGCGGTAGAACTCGACCGCCTGCGGATTCTGCTCGTTGACGTCTACGGTTGTCACGCCGCACTCGGCGACGACGAACGACAGCAGGGCAGTACCGATCCCATGGCCGCGCTGGCGCGCGTCGACGAACAGCATCTCGAGGCTCTCCCCTGAGACTCCTGCGAATCCGACTGGGACACCGCCGCGCTCGGTAACGTGCAGGTCGACCTGCGGCAGATAGTCGGAAGCCAAGCGCGATTCGATCTCGTCACGGTCAGCCTCAGCGAGGAAATCGTGCGTGGCGTCGACGGCACTGCGCCAAATTTCCACAAGCCGCGGATACTCCTCCGGCCCGGTCACCCCACGGACAGAAAAGCGGGAATCAGGACCATCCGTTGTCACTTCTTCCCGCTCCCAGAGGTTCCTAGACGTTGAACCGGAATTCGACCACGTCACCGTCGGCCATCACGTAATCCTTGCCCTCCATGCGCACCTTGCCGGCGGCCTTGGCGGCGGCCATCGACCCGGCCTCGACCAGATCGTCGAAGGACACGATCTCCGCCTTGATGAAGCCCTTTTCGAAGTCGGTGTGGATGACCCCGGCCGCCTTCGGCGCGGTGTCACCCTGGTGGATCGTCCAGGCGCGGGACTCCTTCGGGCCCGCCGTCAGATAGGTCTGCAGTTTCAGGGTGTGAAAACCGGCGCGCGCCAACGCATCCAGACCGCGCTCGCTCTGGCCGATCGACTCGAGCAGTTCGGCTGCGGACTCGTCGTCGAGCTCCTGCAGCTCGGCCTCGATCTTGGCGTCCAGGAACACCGCGTCGGCCGGGGCCACCAGCGCGCGCAGCTCGGCCACCCGATCGGCGTCGGTCAGGATCGACTCGTCGGCGTTGAACACATACAGAAAAGGCTTGGTGGTCAACAGGTTCAGCTCACGCAGTAGGCCATAATCCTGACCCGAACCGAACAGGGTGGTGCCGCTGTCCAGCACCGCGGCGGCCGCCACGGCCAACTCGTGGACGGGCTTGCGCTCCTTGTTGTTCCGGGCTTCCTTCTCCAGCCGCGGCAGCGCCTTCTCCAGGGTCTGCATGTCGGCCAGGATCAATTCGGTCTCGATCACCTCGATGTCACTCTTGGGGTCCACCCGGCCATCGACGTGCACCACATCGTCGTCGGCAAACACCCGGACCACCTGGCAGATGGCATCGCACTCCCGGATGTTGGCCAGGAACTTGTTGCCCAGCCCGGCACCTTCGGACGCGCCCTTGACGATGCCGGCGATGTCGACGAACGTCACCGGCGCGGGCACCGTCTTCTCCGAGCCGAAGATCTCGGCCAGCTTGTCCAGTCGCGGATCCGGCAGCGCCACCACACCCTCGTTCGGCTCGATGGTCGCGAACGGGTAGTTGGCCGCCAGCACGTCGTTGCGCGTCAGCGCGTTGAACAGCGTCGACTTTCCGACGTTGGGCAGACCGACGATTCCGAGGTTCAGGCTCACGGAGTCCAGAGTCTACGAGAGTGCGACACCGCAATCCCCGGTGACCATGCTGGCAGCCGCCTGCCACCGGCAGCCGGTACGGTCTACGTGTGTCAGCGCAGCGGGCGAGATCCACGGTTGCGGCCGAGGATCGCTCGGCCCACCCGGGCATCCCCGGTGTGCCGTGGTGGGGCGCCATTCTGATCGCGGTGGCCTGCACCTTTGCCGGCTTCGTGATCGACGCGGCTTCCGGCCACGGCGAGCTGACCTCCATCTTCGCCGTGCTCTATGTCATCGGTTGCGTCGCCGCGGTCCTCGCGGTCCGGCAGTCGGGGATCTTCACCGCCGTCGTGCAACCGCCGCTGATCCTGTTCGTCGCGGTGCCGGCGGCGTACTACCTGTTCCACCGCAACCAGATCGCCGGACTCAAGGACATCCTGATCAACTGCGGCTACCCGTTGATCGAGCGGTTCCTGCTGATGTTCACGGCAACCGTGGTCGTCCTGCTGATCGGTATGGCCCGCTGGTACTTCGGGGCGCCCGGACGCGTGCGCGCCGCCGGCGGCGCGGCGGAGGGCACGACGGCCAAGCCGGCCGCCCTGCTCGCCGGGTTCGGTGCCGCATTCGCGGGGCTGTTCAGCCGCGGGACGAAGGAGGCGCCGGCACGACGCCCGCGCACCGCCGACCACACCGCGAGCGCCAGGACGGCCCGGCAGCGCCGGGATCCCGCGGCCGAGGCAACCACCCGATCGCGGACCCCGCGCACCCGCCGACCGGACGCCGCCGAGGAGGCCGCCCCGCCGCGCCGCCGCAGCGAACCTCCGCCACGACGTCGGCGTCCCGCACGCGAGGCCGATCCCCGCAGCGCACCGCGCGAATACCGGACCCGGCCGCGCGAGGAAGACTGGTCGCCGCGGGCGCCGGAAGCAGCACCGCGACCGCGGCGGGCGAGCCGGTACGCCGACGCCTATGAACCGTACGAGCCCTACCAGCCGTACGAGCCCCCGCGCCGGGACTCCTATGTGCCACCCCCGGACACGCATCTGCCGTACTCGAATGTGCGCTATCGCGGCGACGTCGAAAACGGGGCCGGCGAGTACGCCGACAACGACGACGACGAGAACCGCCGGTACCGGCGGCCGCGCTGACGCTGGGCGAACCGCCTATGCGCGGGCCGGGCGAATCTCGCGCGGGAGCGCGAACACGAGGGTCTCGTTGGCGGTGGTGACCGGCTGCACGGTGTCGTACCCGTAGTCGGCCAGCCGCTCGAGCACGCCTCGCACGAGCACTTCGGGCACCGACGCGCCGGATGTCACACCCACGGTGGTGACCCCGTCGAACCACGCCGGATCGATGTCGTCGGCGTAGTCGACCAGATGGGCAGCGTCCGAGCCGGCGCCGAGCGCCACCTCCACCAGCCGCACGGAATTCGATGAGTTCCGCGACCCCACCACGATCACGAGCTCGCATTCGGGAGCCATGGCCTTCACGGCGACCTGCCGGTTCTGGGTCGCGTAGCAGATGTCGTCGCTGGGCGGATCCTGCAGCGTCGGGAACTTCTCGCGCAGCCGGCGGACGGTCTCCATGGTCTCGTCGACGCTCAGCGTGGTCTGGGACAGCCAGATCACCTTGGCGGGATCCCGCACGGTGACAGCGTCGACGGCGTCCGGGTTGTCGACCACCTGCACATGGTCGGGTGCCTCCCCGGCCGTGCCGACCACTTCCTCATGGCCCTCGTGGCCGATCAGCAGGATGTCGTAGTCGTCGCGGGCGAAGCGCTTCGCCTCGTTGTGGACCTTGGTGACCAGCGGGCAGGTGGCGTCGATCACCTTCAGGCGACGCTCGGCGGCCGTCTCGTGGACCGTCGGCGCGACCCCGTGCGCGGAGAACACCACAATGGCGCCCTCGGGAACCTCATCGGTGTCGTCGACGAAGACCGCGCCGGCCTTGGCCAGGGTGTCCACCACGTGCCGGTTGTGCACGATCTCGTGGCGCACGTAGACCGGAGCGCCGTGTTTCTCCAGCGCCCGCTCGACGGTCTCGACGGCCCGGTCCACTCCGGCGCAGTAGCCCCGCGGCTCGGCGAGCAGGACGCGCTTGCCGTCAGCAGCAGAGATCCCGGCTGACTGCGAGGCACCCGGGATTCCCATGTTGACCGTTGGCGGCATGGTGCCCAGGGTACTTTCCCCTGACTGTGCGGAGCCACTTCGCAGACCGGAAGTACTCTGACAGCCATGTCTAACGCACCGTATGGGGTTCGGCTGTTGGTCGGTGTCGCTGCGACGGCCGTCGAGGAGACGATGAAGCTGCCGCACACCATCCTGACCTATCCCATGACGCTGGCCAGCCAGATGGCACAGCTGGTGATGAAGATGCAGCAGGATGTGGCCGACCTGGTGATCAAGGGCGACAGCACCCTGGAGAACTTCTTCCCGCCCAAGGACGAGCAGCCCGAGTGGGCCACGTTCGACGAGGACGACGATGCGGTCGGCGACAGCGGTTCCGCGCCGGCCGGCGACGCCGGCGACAACGGCGTTGCCGGCACCGAGGCGCCGCGCCGGACCGAGGGGCGCTTCGCGCTGTACTCGACGGACACCGAGCCCGCGGTCGAGGATCCGAAACCCGTGCGCGGGGTGATCGCCAACGTCCCGGACGTCGCGGTGGAGATCGACTACGACAGCCTGACCCTGGCCCAGGTGCGGGCGCGGCTGCAGTCGCTCTCGGTCAACGAACTCGAGGAACTGCTGGCCTACGAGGAGACCGGCAAGGCCCGGGCCCCCTTCCAGACGCTGCTGGCCAACAGGATCACGCGCGCGTCGGCGAAGTGACGGCGGGGGACGCCGGGAGCGGCGCCGAGCAGGGTAGGTCCCCGGAGAATCCGTGGCCGGTGCGCGCCGTCGCGACGCGGGTGGCCAAGTACATCGACCGGCTCGGGATGGTCTGGGTCGAAGGGCAGCTGACCGAGATCAAGGTGCGTCAGTCGACCGCCTGGATGGTGCTGCGCGATCCCGCAGCCGATATGTCGCTGTCGGTGAGCTGCCCGCGGGACCTGGTCGCCAATTCCCCGGTTCCGCTGACCGAGGGCACCCAGGTGATCATGCTCGGCAAGCCTCAGTTCTACACCCGAAACGGGTCATTCTCGTTGCGGATCAACGAGATTCGCGCCGTCGGTATGGGCGAGCTGTTGGCCCGCATCGAGCGGCTGCGCCAGCTGCTGCACGCCGAGGGATTGTTCGACCCGCGGCTCAAGCGGCGACTGCCGTTCCTGCCGTCGACCGTCGGGCTGATCACCGGGCGAGCCAGCGCCGCCGAGCACGACGTGACGTCGGTGGCAGCGGCCCGCTGGCCCGCGGTGCGGTTCGCGGTCCGCAACACCGCGGTGCAGGGGCCGACGGCGGTGGCCCAGATCGTCGAGGCACTGGCAGCCCTGGATCGCGACCCCGAGGTCGACGTGATCGTCATCGCCCGCGGCGGCGGCAGCGTGGAGGATCTGTTGCCGTTCTCCGACGAGACGCTGTGCCGGGCCATCGCCGCGTGCACGACGCCCGTGGTCAGCGCGGTGGGGCACGAACCGGACAACCCACTGTCGGATCTGGTGGCCGACGTGCGCGCGGCGACCCCGACCGATGCGGCCAAACGGGTCGTGCCCGACGCGGTCGCCGAACAGGCTCTGATTGGGGAACTGCGGACGCGCAGCGCACGCGCCCTGCGCAACTGGGTCGCCCGGGAGGAACGCCACGTCGCGCAGTTGCGCAGCCGGCCGGTGCTGGCCGAGCCGCTGCGGATGCTCGAGGTGCGCGCCGATGAGGTCACGCGGGCCCGGGCCGCCGCGCGGCGCGATATCACCCGGATGATCGGCGCCGAGACCGAGCGGGTCGGTCACCTGTCGGCCCGGCTGGGCACGCTGGGCCCGGCCGCGACGCTGGCCCGGGGTTATGCGGTAGTACAAACCGGTGACCGGGTGCTGCGGTCGGTTTCCGACGCCCCGGCCGGGACCGCGCTGCGGATCCGGGTCGCCGACGGCGCGGTGACTGCCGTGAGTGGAGGGAAGGATGATGACTAGAGACATTAGTGAGCTCGGGTATGAGGAATGCCGCGACGAACTCATCGAGGTGGTGCAGACCCTGGAGCAGGGCGGGCTGGACCTCGACGCATCGCTGCAGCTCTGGGAAAGGGGCGAGAAGCTGGCCAAACGGTGTGAGGAGCACTTGGCCGGAGCGCGCCGCAGGGTCGAGGAAGCGCTGGCCGCCGAGGACGCCGGGGACGACCGCGAGCGCGGCTGATCCCGGTTCCATACTCGAAAATAGAACACGTTTCAGTTATCCTCGCCACATGGGAGATGCATCACTGACCACCGAACTCGGCCGCGTGCTCGTCACCGGGGGTTCCGGCTTCGTCGGCGCCAATCTGGTCACAGAACTCCTCAACCGCGGCCACCACGTGCGCTCGTTCGACCGGGTGCCGTCGCCGCTACCCGAGCATGCCGGGCTGGAGGTCGTCGTCGGTGACCTCACCAACGCCGATGACATCGCCAAGGTCGTTGTCGGAATCGACACCATCATTCACACCGCAGCGATCATCGACCTGATGGGCGGTGCATCGGTGACCGACGAGTACCGGCAGCGCAGTTTCGCGGTCAATGTGGACGGCACCAAGAACCTGGTGGACGCCGCTCGGGCCGCCGGTGTCCACCGGTTCGTCTACACCGCCTCCAACAGCGTGGTGATGGGCGGCCAGGACATCGTCAACGGCGATGAGACGATGCCCTACACCACCCGGTTCAACGACCTGTACACCGAGACCAAGGTGGTGGCCGAGAAATTCGTGCTGGCCGCCAACGGTGAGGGCGGGATGCTGACCTGCTCGATCCGGCCGAGCGGCATCTGGGGCCGCGGCGATCAGACCATGTTTCGTAAGGTCTTCGAAAGCGTGCTGTCCGGCAAGGTCAAGGTGCTGGTCGGCAACAAGAACATCAAGCTGGACAACTCCTATGTCGCCAACCTGGTGCACGGTTTCATCCTGGCCGCCCAGCACCTGGTGCCCGGCGGCACGGCACCGGGGCAGGCATATTTCATCAACGACGGCGAGCCGGTCAACATGTTCGAGTTCGCCCGTCCGGTCATCGCGGCATGCGGTCGCAAACTCCCCGACGTGCGGGTGTCCGGCAAGCTGGTGTACCAGATCATGATGGCCTGGCAGTGGCTGCACTTCAAGTTCGGCCTGCCCGCCCCGCTGGTGGAACCGCTTGCGGTGGAGCGGCTGTATCTGAACAACTACTTCTCGATCGCCAAGGCCCGCCGCGACCTTGGCTACCAGCCACTGCTCACCACCGAACAGGCCACCCGGGAGTGCCTGCCCTACTACGTCGAGCTGTTCCACACCATGGAGCGCGCGCAGAAGACCGCGGCGGCGCCCAACCCGTAGCTCCTGACACGACTCCTTCGCGACGATTCCTGCACTTCTCCTTCTCCGACGACCGGACGGCGCAAAAGCTGAACCAGCTCGCCGCCCGCGACTAGCATTCGGGCTGGATCCGCCGGTACACGACGAGTGGAGCGCACATGTCGAAAAGACCCAACATCCTGGTGATCTGGGGCGACGACATCGGCATCTGGAATCTGAGTTGCTACAGCCGCGGAATGATGGGCTACTCGACGCCCAACATCGACCGGATCGCGGCGGAGGGGATGCTGTTCACCGACAGCTACGGCGAACAGAGCTGCACCGCGGGCCGGTCGTCGTTCATCACCGGACAGAGCGTCTACCGCACGGGCCTGTCCAAGGTCGGCATGCCGGGCTTCGACGTCGGACTGCAGAAGGAAGATCCGACGATCGCCGAGCTGCTCAAACCGCTGGGATACGCCACCGGGCAATTCGGCAAGAACCACCTCGGCGACCTGAACAAGCATCTGCCCACCGCGCACGGCTTCGACGAGTTCTTCGGCAATCTCTATCACCTCAATGCCGAGGAGGAACCCGAGCACGAGGACTACCCCACCGAAGAAGAGGCTCCGCTTCTCTACAAGGCGCTGCTGCCGCGCGGAGTCATCCACTCCTGGGCCACCGCGGAGGACTCCGACGAGGTTGACGAGCGCTACGGCCCGGTCGGCCGGCAGCGGATCGAGGACACCGGGCCGCTGACCAAGAAGCGGATGGAGACCATCGACGACGAAACCACTTCGGCCTGTGTCGATTTCATCAAGAGGCAGCATGAGGCCGACACGCCGTTCTTCGTGTGGATGAACACCACCCACATGCATTTCCGGACCCACACCAAGCCGGAGAGCCGGGGGCAGGCGGGCCGCTGGCAGTCGGCGTACCACGACACGATGATCGACCACGATGGCCACGTCGGGCGCTTGCTCGATCTGCTCGATGAACTCGGTATCGCCGAGGACACCATCGTGGTCTACTCCACCGACAACGGTCCGCACGCCAACAGCTGGCCCGACGGCGCCACCACCCCGTTCCGCAGCGAGAAGGCCACCAACTGGGAGGGCGCTTTCCGGATCCCGGAGGTCATCCGCTGGACCGGAAAGATCAAACCCGGCTCGGTTTCCAATGGGATTGTGCAGCATCATGATTGGCTTCCCACCTTCCTAGCGGCCGCGGGCGACCCGGATATCATGGACAAGCTGAAGGCCGGCCACACCATCGGCGACACCACCTACAAAGTGCACATCGACGGGTACAACCTGCTGCCCTACCTGACCGGCGAGGTGGATGAGTGCCCCCGGCCGGGGATGATCTACTTCTCCGACGACGGCGACGTGCTGGGAATCCGGTTCGGCAACTGGAAGGTCGTGTTCATGGAGCAGCGCTGCCCGGGCACGCTGCAGGTGTGGTTCGAACCGTTCACCAGGCTGCGCGCACCGAAGTTGTTCAACCTGCGCACCGATCCGTTCGAGCGGGCCGACGTCACGTCGAACACCTACTGGGACTGGATGATCGACCGAATATTCCTGATGTTCTACGCGTCCGCACTCGTCAAACGCTTCCTGGACACGTTCAAGGAGTTCCCGCCGCGGCAGGAACCGGCTTCCTTCACCATCGACGCGGCGGTCCAGGAACTCGAACGCTTCCTCGGTTCGACCGCTGGCTGAGATGGGCGACCTCGGCACCTGGAACGACGGTCCGGCGAAGGCGGCCCTGCTCGATTTCGTGGCCCGCGCCGTTACCGAACTCGCCCCCGAAGAGCGGATAGCCGTCTTCGACAACGACGGCACGCTGTGGGTCGAGAAGCCGGCGTACATACAGTTGGACTTCCTAGTGCGCCGCCTGTCCGAGCAGGCCGCAGCCGATCCATCGCTGGCGGCCAGCCAGCCGTATCTGGCCGCGGCCTCCGGGGATCTCTCCTGGTTCGGCGACGCCGTCACCAAGCACTACAACGGCGATGACTCTGCATTCAATGCCCTTGCCGGTGCGATCTTTTCGGCCTACCAGGGTCTCACGGTCGAAGAACATGCCGCCCGAGTGAAGGCGTTCTTCTCCGACGCCGCGCATCCCACGCTGAAGCGGCCATACACCGCATGCGGCTACACCCCGATGGTCGAGCTGCTGCGCTACCTGGAGGACAACGGCTTCACCAACTACATCGTGTCCGGTGGCGGCCGGGACTTCATGCGCCCGGTCACCAGCGGGATGTACGGCGTACCGCCGGAACGGGTGATCGGCAGCTCGGTCGGCCTCGACTACGCGGACGGGAACCTGGTCACCACATCGACCCCGGAGTTCCTCAACGACGGCCCGGTCAAGGCAGTCCGGATCTGGGGCCGCACCGGACGCCGGCCGGTCCTGGCCGCCGGCAACTCCAACGGCGACATCGCGATGCTGGAATACGCGACGGGAGGGGGCCCGCACCGACCCTCCATGGGCCTGCTCGTCCTGCACGACGACGCCGAGCGCGAGTTCGATTACGTTGCCGGAGCAGAGAAATCACTCGAACAAGCGAAATCTCGAGGCTGGACCGTCGCCAGTATCCGAAACGACTGGGCGCATGTATTCGCCTGACCGCACCAAACAGCGATCTGACCTCGATGCACAGGATTGGACGTGGATCCCCGCCCAGCGCGCCATCGTCGGCTCCGACGACCACTACCCCGAGGAAGCCCCCGCCCACCAGGTCGCCGTCGAGGGGTTCTGGATCCAGCCCAAGCAGGTCACCAATGCTGAATTTGCCGAATTCGTATCGGCCACCGGCTATCTCACGGTGGCCGAACGCAATCTCGACCCCACCGCCTACCCCGGCGCCCCGCCGGAGAACCTGCAGCCCGGTTCCATGGTGTTCCACCGCACACCCGGTCCGGTGGATCTGCGGCATCTGTCCCAGTGGTGGACGTGGACGCCCGGCGCCTGCTGGAACCATCCCCGCGGGCCGCGTTCGGGCCTGACCGGCCGGGCGGACCACCCCGTCGTGCACGTCGCCTTCGAGGACGCGCAGGCGTACGCCGACTGGGCAGGTGCGGCGTTGCCCAACGAGGCGCAGTGGGAGGTCGCCGCGCGCGGCGGACTGCCGCATGCCACCTACACGTGGGGCGACGACCCGGAAGGATCCGGCGGGCAGCTAGCCAACTATTGGCACGGTGAGTTTCCCTACCTGCCCGAAACCGGTTACGGTTCAACGACTCCGGTCGGCAGCTTCCCGCCGAACGGCTACGGACTGTTCGACATGGCGGGCAACGTATGGGAGTGGACCGTCGACTGGTACGGCGCCGACCGGGCGCACACCCCATGCTGCGCGCCCGAGAGTTACGATCCGCAGCAGCCGCAATTCCAGGTCGGACGCAAGGTGATCAAGGGCGGGTCATTCCTGTGCGCCGACAGCTACTGTCTGCGCTACCGGCCGGCTGCCCGGCGACCACAGGCCATCGACACCGGCATGAGCCACATCGGATTTCGCTGTATCAGCAACTAGGAGGAAGCAATGACCGAAGCATCGAAGCCCTTTAACGGCGTCATCAAGCTCGACGTCCGGGACTCCGTCGCGGACTGGACGCCCTACACCCTGCCGAAGGCCCCGGAGGGCGCCCCGAATGTCCTGGTGATCCTGTATGACGACACCGGTCAGGCGTCCTGGTCGCCGTACGGCGGCCGGATCAACATGCCCACCCTGGACCGCCTCGCCGACAATGGCTTGACCTACACGCAGTGGCACACCACCGCGCTGTGTTCACCGACCCGCTCGACCTTCCTGACCGGCCGCAACCATCACGTCAACCGGTTCGCGTCGATCACCGAGGGTTCCAACGGCTTCCCCGGCGCCGCCGCGCGTCTGCCCGCCGAGTGCGCGACCATCGGCCAGGTGTTGCAGGATAACGGGTTTTCCACCTATTGGATCGGCAAGAACCACAACGTCCCGACCGAGGACATCTCGGCGTGCGGCAACCGCTCGGAGTGGCCGCTGTCCAAGGGCTTCGACCGGTTCTACGGCTTCCTGGGTGGGGAGACCAACCAGTGGTATCCGGATCTGGTGGTCGACAACCACTTCATCGAACCGCCCGCCACGCCCGAAGAGGGCTACCACCTGTCGAAAGACCTTGCCGATCAGGCGATCACGATGTTGCGCGACCAGCATTCGGTGGCGCCGTCCAAGCCGTGGTTCATGTGGTTCTGCCCCGGCGCCAACCACGCGCCGCACCAGGCGCCGCGGGAGTACATCGACAAGTACAAGGGCAAGTTCGACGACGGCTACGAGGCCTACCGCGAGTGGGTCCTGGCCCGGATGACCGAACGGGGCGTGGTACCCGAGGGCACCGAGCTGACCCCGTTGAACCCGATGCCCGAGGACGCGGCCAACCCGGCCGATTACGTCCGCCCCTGGGCCGAACTGGGCGAGGACGAGCGCCGGCTCTTCAGCCGAATGGCCGAGGTGTTCGCCGGGTTCTCCGAGTACACCGACGCCCAGATCGGCCGGATCGTCGAATTCCTCGAGCGCACAGGACAACTCGACAACACGCTGATCTTCTACTGCGCCGACAACGGCGCATCGGGCGAGGGCACCGCGAGCGGGTCGGTCAACGAGAACAAGTTCTTCAACGGCTATCCCGACGACCTGGAGGAAAACCTGAGCTATATCGACGCGCTCGGCGGACCCGATGCCTACAACCACTACCCCACCGGGTGGGCGGCGGCGTTCTCCACGCCGTACCAGATGTTCAAGCGCTACTCCCAGTTCGCCGGTGGCACCTGTGATCCGCTGATCATCCACTGGCCCAAGGGCATCAAGGCCAAGGGCGAGATGCGCCACCAGTATCACCACTCCACCGATATCGTGCCGACCATCTTGGACGCGGTCGGGCTGGACATGCCGACGGTGTATCGGGGCGTGGACCAATACCCGCTGAGCGGGGTGTCGATGCGCTACAGCTTCGCCGATGCCCACACACCGACCACCAAGAAGCGCCAGTACTACGCGATGCTCGGCACCCGTGGCATCTGGCAGGACGGCTGGAAGGCATCCGCCATCCACGCGCCGATCAGCGGCAAGGGCCATTTCGACCAGGATCGATGGGAGCTCTACCACGTCGAGGAAGACCGTGCCGAGGCGCACAACCTGGCCGATGAGCATCCGGAGAAGTTGCAGGAGCTCATCGACGCCTGGTTCGAGGAGGCCGATGCGAATTTCGTTCTGCCCCTTGATGACCGGTCCGCCGTCGAGATGATCGCGGTGGAGCGCCCACAGAGTGAGCCGCCGCGGTCCCGCTACGTCTACTACCCCGACACCACACCGGTGCCCGAAGCGGTGGCGGTGAACATTCGCGGCAGGTCCTACAAGATCCTGGCCGATGTCGAGGTGACACCCGAATCGCAGGGGGTGATCTTCGCGCACGGTGCGCGCTTCGGCGGGCACACGCTGTTCATCAAGGATCACAAACTGCACTACGTCTACAACTTCCTCGGCATCAAACCCGAGCAGACGTTCGTCTCACCCGACGAACTCCCGGCCGGTCAGTTGGTGCTCGGCGTCGAGTTCGTCCGGGAGGGCGCCGGCGAGCACGGCGAATCGACGGGCACCGCGAAACTCTATGTGGGCGATCAGGTGGTGGCAGAGGGGCCGATGCGGGCGCAGGTCGGCACCTTCACCCTCTGCGGTGACGGGCTGTGCGTCGGCTTCGACAGTGCCGATCCGGTCAGCCGGGACTACCCGCCCGGTTTTGCGTTCACCGGCGGCAAGATCCTCGGTGTCGGGGTCGACGTCGGCGACGACCAGTACCTCGACCTCGAGAAGGAGGCCGCCGCGGCGTTCTCCAGGGACTGAACCCGCTGGGATCTGCGAGCGGCGTCGTTCCGCGACCACATGCCGGATGGCCTCGACGAACGTGCCGATGGTGTTGTGGCTCTGCGGCTTGTCCGCGGTAGCGTCCTTGATCACCCTGGCGATGATCTGCAGAGCGATACCGGCGATCACGTCCCGCACGGTCGGTCTGCCCAGCTTGCGCGCCACCGCTCAACCCTGCCACCCCCGCGGACCGGAAGCCGGAAGAATCCGGCTCGCATCGGTGCCGATTGTGCTGTGCTGAGAACATGCAACAACGCATCGAGAACGGCCGAGGCGACCACGACTGCCGCTGCGGCTGCGCCGGCTGCAAGAGCGGCAACCACTGCCACAATCTGGCCGCCGGCTGCAAAGCCCAGTACTGGTGAGCATTCACCCGGCGGGCGATGCGCCCGGCGGGTGCGCAATGATTCCCGGGACGTGTTCTCGTGCTGGGGAGGCAGACGCATGACAGTTCTGGTGACGGGTGCCTTCGGCCTGGTGGGCTCTGAGACCGTTCGACAACTGGCGGCCGACGGAACAGCGGTGGTGGCCACCGATCTCGACATCCCGGACAACCAGAAGAAGGCCGCCAAACTGCCGGCGGGTGTCACGGTGCGCTACGCCGATCTGACCGACCCGGCTGCCGTCGACGCTCTGCTGAAGCAGGTGGCACCCAGCGCAGTGATCCATCTGGCGGCCATCATGCCGCCGCTGTGCTTCGCGCGGCGCGGCCTGGCCCGCAAGGTCAACGTCGACGCCGTCGCCAACCTGCTGCGCGCCGCCGAGAAGCTGCCCACCACGCCGCGGTTCGTGCAGGCCTCCAGCATCGCGGTGTACGGCGCACGCAACCCGCACACGATCAGCGACGTGCTGACCGCCGACACCCCGGTCCACGCGACGGAGTTGTACGGCGCTCACAAGGTCGAAGCCGAAGCGCTGGTTCGGGATGCGGCGCTGGACTGGGTGATCCTGCGGCTCGGCGGGGTGCTGACCGTCGACATGATGGGCCTGATGAACGCCGACAACATCTACTTCGAAGGTCTGCTACCCATCGATAACCGGATCAACACCGTCGACGTGCGCGACGTGGCCCGGGCGTTCGTCGCCGCCACCACCGCCGAGGTGGCCGGCCAAACCCTGCTCATCGGCGGCGACGAATCGCATCGGCTGCGCCAGGGCGACATCGCCCCGGGCATGGCGGGCGCGATGGGTCTGGTCGGCGGGCTGCCCGTCGGATTGAAGGGCGACCCGGACAACGATGCGGCCTGGATGTCCACCGACTGGATGGATACCGCGCACTCGCAGGAAGTGCTTGATTTCCAACGGTACTCGTGGCCCGACATGCTGATGGAGACCGCCGACAAGGCCGGCGCGCTACGGCCACTGCTGCGCCTGGCGGCACCGCTGAGCCGCCGGATTCTCGAACGCCGTTCGCCGTACCGCCACTTCGGCAAGCCGTACGCCGATCCGTGGGGACGAGTCGCGGCCAAGTGGGGCGACCCGAGCCCCGACACCCCCTAGAATTCGCAGGGATGCTCGACGAATTCACGACGACCCAGAAACGGGCGCTGGCCGTCCTGACGGTCATCGGCCTGTTGTTCGGCGCGTACTTCCTACGCCGCTACCTGATCCTGATCGCCGTGGCGGCCGTGATCGCCTACCTGTTCACCCCGGTGTACCAGCGATTGCGCACCCGGCTGAACGTCGGCCTGTCGGCATCCCTGACGCTGCTGGCCGCCATCCTGACCGTGGGGGTCCCGCTGTCCGGGGTGATCTTCCTGGCGGTGTTGCAGATCGGCCAGATGGTCACGGGCATCAGCCATTGGGTGTCGCACAACGACCTGACCGCGGTGGGTCAGCGCCTGCTGGCGTCGGTCAACGAGATGCTGGCGCGGGTCCCGTTCATGCACATCAACCTGACCACCGAGACGGTGCGCACCACCATCGCCCGGGTCGGCCAGAACGTCGGCGACTTCGCCCTGCATTTCGCCCGCGACTCGGTCGGCAGCCTGGCCGGTCTGCTGACCTCGGCCATCATCTTCCTGTACGTGTTCCTGGCACTGGTGGTCAACGGACCGAAGGTGGTCGGGTTGTTCCGCGACCTGAATCCCCTGGGCCAACAGGTTTCCGACATCTACCTCGCCAAGATCGGCGCCATGGTGACGGCCACCGTGCGCGGTCAGTTCATCATCGCGTCATGTCAGGGTGTGGCCGGCGCGATCTCGATCTACATCGCCGGCATCCACGACGGCTTCTTCATGTTCGTCATCTTCTTGACCGCCCTGTCGTTCATCCCGCTGGGCAGCGGCATCGTCACGATCCCGCTGGGCATCGGAATGGCGTTGTTCGGCAACGTCGTCGGCGGCGTGTTCGTGGCGCTGTTCCACATCATCGTGGTCACCACCATCGACAACATCCTGCGGCCGTTCCTGGTGCCCCGCAGTGCACACCTGAACCCCGCGCTCATGCTGCTGTCGGTGTTCGCCGGGCTGGGGATGTTCGGCTTCTGGGGCATCGTGCTGGGCCCGGTGCTGATGATCATCGTCGTCACCACCATCAGCGTGTATCTGGTGGTCTACAAGGACGCTCCCCTGGACACGTTGTTGCCGCCGGACGAGAAGGAAGACCGGCCCAAGTGGCGCTGGCTGTGGCAGCGGACCAAGCCGACGGCGGTCACCCAGGAACCGGACGCGGCCGACCCGCCGGCGGCTACACCGTCAGCCGCTCCTTGAGGAACTGCACCACCCGCTCGCGGGCCTGGTAGGCCTGCTGGCCCTCGACGTCGCGGACCTCGAGCGTGAGCACCGAATGCGCCATCTTGCCGAAGCCCCCCGAATTGCCTGGGCGGGAATCGATCTCGATGACCTCGAAGGCATCGCCGAGCCGGTTACGAAGCGTCTGGAACCGCTCGCTCGGGGACATCCGATCCGCGGAGAACCGCAACCCGAGCGCACACAGACCGTCCTCCTTGGCCCGGCGCTCGACGACCATCAGCTCGTCCTCCGACAACCCGGGGTCACCGCGCTGGGCTGCCGTCACAGCCAGCGGCAGCGAGGGCTGCGACAGCACCGGCGCCAGCACGACGTCGTCGACGGCCGCGGCCAGTGCGAAACCGCCCGACCAGCACTGCCCGATGATGCCGACCCCCTTGCCGGCGGTCGATTCGTTGAGATCGCGGGCCAGCGCGCGCAGGAAGTACGTGACCGGGCGTTTCTTGTCGGTGGCGAACGCCGCGAATTCCCTTGTCACACAACCCCGTAGCAACACCGGCACCGCGCCCCGGCGCTGCGCCGCAGCGCCCGGCGTCCCGTACAGCGACGGAGAGGCCACGGTGAAACCGTTGTCCACCAGGTGATTTCCCAGCGCCAGCACTTCCGGCGTCAGTCCGGGCATCTCCGGGATCAGCACCACGCCCGGCCCGCTGCCGCGCCGGTACACGTCATGGGTGAAGCCACCGCCGGTGAACGGTGCACATGTCCAGCCGGTCAGATCCGCGCGAGGTGGGTTCGACATCGGCTCAGCCTACGGGCGGGTGGCCGGCAGCGGCGCGGCATTCTGCGTCGCGGTGGCCAGGGTGCGGAAGTCGTCGGCGCCCCCCGCCCCGGTCAGGGCGATCTGGGTGCCGTCGGCGCCGCCCAGCCGGGTGGTCCACACCGGCTCTGCCAGCACCGCGTCGCCGGATTCCCCGCCGAATTCGCCGTAGACCACCCACTGCACGCCGGCGACGTCCTGGGCACCCGAGGGGAACAGATCCGGATGGAGGAACGCGACCAGCTTGCTCTCGTCGGCGTTGCTCTGGGTCAGGCTCACGTACTTGCCCGACGGGGCGATGTAGCCGACCGTCGACACCTTTGCGCGAACCTGCTGCCCGTCGGGGGTGGTGCGCCCCGCCTCGATGCCGTCGCGCGCACCCGAGTTGGCCTGCCAGCCCGCCGGCAGCGCCGGCAACCGGATCGGGAAGCCCAGCGTCTGCGCGTCGGCCTTCAGCGCCGCGGCCGCGTCGTAGTGCGGCACCGAACCGGTACTCGGCCCGCGGCCCTGGAACGAGCACATTCCTACCAGTCCGGCCAGCACCAGGCAGGCCAGCACCAGGGGACCCAGCGACCACAACATGTCCCGCCCGTCCTGCAGCAACCGATTCTTCGGGGGCTTGGGCGCCGGCTGGGGTTGGGTGCTCACCGGACCAGTATCCCAGCCGCCCACACGCCACCCGCTTCTGGGACAATCACGCCATGAGCGATGCCGCCGCACCCAAACGCCGCGAAGCCCCCGATCGGAACCTGGCGATGGAGCTCGTCCGCGTCACCGAGGCCGGCGCCATGGCCGCGGGTCGCTGGGTGGGCCGCGGCGACAAGGAAGGCGGTGACGGCGCCGCCGTCGACGCCATGCGCGAGCTGGTCAACTCGGTCTCCATGCGCGGCGTGGTCGTCATCGGCGAGGGCGAGAAGGACAACGCGCCGATGCTCTACAACGGCGAGGAGGTCGGCAACGGCGACGGGCCGGAGTGCGACTTCGCCGTCGACCCCGTCGACGGCACCACTCTGATGAGCAAGGGCATGCCCAACGCCATCTCGGTGCTGGCGGTCTCCGAGCGCGGCGCCATGTTCGACCCCTCGGCGGTGTTCTACATGAACAAGATCGCGGGCGGTCCCGACATCGCCGACTTCATCGACATCACGTCGCCCATCGCGGCGAACATCCAGCGCATCGCCAAGGTCCGCAAGGCATCGGTCTCCGACATCACCGTCTGCATCCTGGACCGGCCCCGGCACACCAAGCTGATGGCCGACGTCCGCGAGGCCGGCGCGCGGATCCGGCTGATCTCCGACGGCGACGTCGCCGGCGCCATCTCGGCCTGCCGGCCCGACTCGGGCACCGACCTGCTGGTCGGGGTCGGCGGCACCCCCGAAGGCATCATCACGGCCGCGGCCCTGCGCTGCATGGGCGGCGAGATCCAGGCCGTGCTGGCCCCCACGGACGACGCCGAGCGCCAGCGCGCGCTGGACCGCGGCTACGACCTGGACCGAGTGCTGACCACCACGGACCTGGTTTCCGGCGAGAACGTCTTCTTCTCCGCCACCGGCGTCACCGACGGCGACCTGCTCAAGGGCGTCCGGTACTTCGGCGGCGGTTGCACCACCCATTCGATGGTGATGCGGTCCAAGTCCGGCACGGTCCGGATGATCGAGTCCTACCATCGGCTGTCCAAGCTCAACGAGTACTCCGCCGTCGACTTCACCGGCGACCTCTCGGCCGCACATCCTCTTCCCTGATATCCCCATCCAGTCGAGACCCGAAGGACCCGAATAGCCATGTCCGGCAATGACGCTGAATACCGAATCGAACACGACACCATGGGCGAGGTGCGCGTGCCGATCGCCGCGCTCTGGCGCGCCCAGACGCAGCGTGCGGTGGAGAACTTCCCGATCTCGGGCCGCGGCCTCGAGCGCACCCAGATCCGCGCGCTCGGTCTGCTCAAGGGCGCCTGCGCGCAGGTGAACAAGGACCTCGGCCTGCTGTCCGCCGAGAAGGCCGACGCGATCATCGCCGCGGCCGCCGAGATCGCCGACGGCAAGCACGACGACCAGTTCCCGATCGATGTGTTCCAGACCGGGTCGGGCACCAGCTCCAACATGAACGCCAACGAGGTCATCGCCTCGATCTGCGCGCGCGACGGCGTCACCGTGCACCCGAACGACGACGTCAACATGTCGCAGAGCTCCAACGACACCTTCCCCACCGCCACCCACATCGCGGCAACCGAAGCCGCTGTGCGCCAACTGATCCCGGCCCTCGAGGTGCTGCACGAGTCACTGGCCGTCAAGGCCCGGCAGTGGAAGAACACCGTGAAGTCCGGCCGCACCCACCTGATGGACGCCGTGCCGGTGACCCTGGGCCAGGAGTTCGGCGGCTACGCCCGCCAGGTCGAGGCCGGCATCGAACGGGTCAAGGCCACGCTGCCCCGACTCGGCGAGCTGGCCATCGGCGGCACCGCCGTCGGCACCGGCCTGAACGCGCCGGACGGATTCGGCCCCAAGGTGGTCGAGGTCCTGAAGTCGTCGACCGGGGTGGCCGAACTGCGGCCCGCCATCGACTCGTTCGAGGCGCAGGCCGCCCGCGACGGCCTGGTCGAGGCCTCCGGAGCGCTCAAGACCATCGCGGCGTCGCTGACCAAGATCGCCAACGACATCCGCTGGATGGGTTCGGGCCCGCTGACCGGCCTGGGCGAACTGCACCTGCCCGATCTGCAGCCGGGCAGCTCGATCATGCCGGGCAAGGTCAACCCCGTCATCCCCGAGGCGGTCACGCAGGTGGCCGCGCAGGTGATCGGGAACGACGCCGCCGTCACCGTCGGCGGCCTGTCGGGCGCCTTCGAGCTCAACGTCTACATCCCGATGATGGCGCGCAACGTGCTCGAGTCGTTCACGCTGCTGGCCAACGTGTCGAAGTTGTTCGCCACCAAGTGCATCGACGGCCTGGTGGCCGACGAGGCGCGGCTGCGCACGCTGGCCGAGTCGTCGCCGTCGATCGTCACGCCGCTGAATTCGGCGATCGGCTACGAGGAAGCGGCCAGGGTGGCCAAGCAGGCGCTGGCCGAGAAGAAGACCATTCGTCAGACGGTGATCGACCGCGGGCTCATCGGCGACAACCTGAGCGAGGCCGAACTGGACAAGCGCCTCGACGTGCTGGCGATGGCGAAGGTCAAGCCGGGCGACTAGGCCGGGCGGTAGCCGGCGGCGGACTGCCGCAGCTGCCAGGTCTGCGCGGGGCAGAGTTCCTGCGCGGCCTGGCTGAGCAGGTACGAGACCGTGAAGTCGTCGCCGGTGTTGAAGTCGGCCTTGATCTGCCGCGCCATGTCGGTGTAGCTGGTCTTCGCATTGATCCTGTCGCACAGCCCGTAGCCGTAATCCAGCGCGGCCTGGGCGTTGGCGAAGTTGTAGGTCGGGCGCAGCGTGACGTTGATGATGTAGCCGATCTGGTCGGCACTGGCGATCGCCGGCGTGGCGAGGCCACCGGCCAGGGCCGCGCCGGCCACGGTGCTGACGATCATTGCCTTCAACCCGGTCCTCATAGCAGGTCAGCGTAGAGGATCGCCCGGCCCGCAGGGCGAACTCGGCCCATCGGGACCTACCGGACCAGCGGGGCCAGGTGCCGCCGGGCGTAGGCCCGGACCGCGTCCGGGTCGTCGACGTCGAGCACCGCCGTCGGAACCTGCGCGACTGAACAGGCCAGCCGGATGTGCAGTTCGGCGACCGCCAACAACTCCTCGGCCGGCATCTGCGCGCCGGCGCTCCGTAGCCCGTCGGCCAGCGCCCGCGCCGCGATCGCCAGGACGTCGCCGACGTCGCCGGCAGTCCCGGTCCGGACGACGATTGCGCCCGCATCAAACTGGAGGAATTCCCGCAACACCGGCATGGTGGTGAGCAGTCGCAGGCCCTCGACGAACGCGGCCACGGCAGCATCCTGCGGTTCGGCGCCGACGGTGATGGTGCTCAGTCCCTGCATCGCCGTCTCGAAGGTCCATCGACCGACGGCCGTCAGCAGTGCGTCGCGGTTGGGGAACCGCCGGTACAGCGTGCTGCGGCTGACGCCCGCCGACCTGGCCACCACGTCGAGGTTCGCCCGGCCCAGGCCGACGAGTTCGATCTCCTCGACGGCCGCCTTCAGGATGGCGGCGTGCTGCTCGGCGGGCGAGTCGGTGGACCGCGTGCGCCTCATTCGGGCGGCGCGAACGATTCGAGCCCCGGGTCCCGATCCAGCGCGGGCAGGGTCATCAGTGTCCGCCTTCCCGTCGTTTGACACAAAGACTAGTAACTTGTGTCAACATGTCAAGGGTCCGGGGTGGTCGCCTTGTGACTTTCGGCACTGCCGGTACCGCCGGGCACCTGACACCATTGGGGTGCATCGCCGGAGGGGAGAACATGACATCTGGTGCGGGCATGAGCCGCAGCGTCGACGACTGTGCGCTGGCGTTCCTGGGTTCGGAATTCGCCGGCTCCCGCTACGTCGACTGGCCGATCGATCGCCGCCTCGAGGCCTACCTACGCCACACCGGTCAGACCCGGCTGGCCGACACCGGCGACAAATTCGAGCTGCTGCTCGACCGCGTCATGCTGAACTTCGCGCGGGCCCGCCGGGAAGGACATCTGGCGCCCACCCGCGACTGAGCCGGCGTTCCGTCACACCCCGTTGTTGGGGCCGCCGGAGTTGGCCCCGGGGATGTCGGTGATCGGGAAGTTGGGCATCGGCGCCGGCGACGGGGTGTTCGGCAGCGACGGGATCCGATCGGCGGGGATGTCGTTCAGCGCATTGGCCGGCGGGCCATTGTCGCGGCCGCCGTAGCTGGTGCCGGGCTCGCGATGCCCGAGCATCTGGCTGACCGTGACCAGGTGATAGTCATTGGCCTTGAGCACCGGGATGAACTGCTCCACCAGATCCACCGTCGACGAGTAGACGTCGTGCATCAGCACCACCGAATTCGGCTTGATCTGGGTCATCAGCATGTAGCGGGTGGCCGCGGTGTTGGCGTCGTTGATCCAGTCGAACGGGATCACGTCCCAGTTGATGTCGGCCAGGCCCTGCTTGCGGGCCTCCGCGAGCACGTCGTCGTTCACCAGACCGCCGGCGGTGCGCAGCAGTGTCGGCCGATGCCCCGTCGCCGACTCGATCGCGGCACTGGCCCGACTCAGCTGGGCGGGTACATCCTGCGGCGGGATGGTCGTCATGTTGGGGTGTTCCCAGGTGTGGCTGCCGATCTCCATGCCGGCCTCGGCGATCCGGCGGGCGCCCGCGGGATTGGCGGCCACCTTGTTGCCGATCAGGAAGAACGTCGCCCTGGCGTCGTTGTCCTGCAGGATCTTCAGCAGCCGGTCGGTGTACGGGCCGGGCCCGTCGTCGAACGTCAGGGCCACGCACTTGACCTTCGCGCAGTCGACGTCGGCGTCATCCGTCGGCGTCGCCCGACCGGTGCATCCACCGAGCACCAAGACCGCCATCAGCGGGGCGACGAACCCGAAATTCACCCTGGCAGCCTACCGGCCTGGCCCGAGAGGGCATTGAGACAACACTGAGAGCGAGAATCGCGCCAATTCTTCGCTCTCAGTGCCATTTCGATGTGGGGAACTTACGGCAGTGCGCCGGGACTGATCTCCTCGAGCATCTCGGTGACCAGTGCGGCGATCGGTGACCGCTCGCTGCGCATCAACGTGATGTGGGCGAACAGCGGATGCCCCTTGAGCTTCTCGATGACCGCGGCGACGCCGTCGTGCCGGCCGACGCGCAGGTTGTCGCGCTGGGCGACGTCGTGGGTGAGCACCACCCGCGACCCGGTGCCCAATCGGGACAGCACGGTAAGCAGCACGTTGCGCTCCAGCGACTGCGCCTCATCGACGATGACGAACGAGTCGTGCAGGGACCGGCCGCGAATGTGGGTCAGCGGCAACACTTCCAGCATGCCGCGGGAGAGCACTTCGTCGAGCACCGCGGGACTGGCCAGCCCCTCGAGGGTGTCGAACACCGCCTGCGCCCACGGTCCCATCTTGTCGCTCTCGCTACCGGGCAGATAGCCCAGCTCCTGACCGCCGACGGCGTACAGCGGCCGGAACACCACGACCTTGCGCTGCGTCCGGCGCTCCAACACGGCCTCCAGCCCGGCGCACAGGGCCAGCGCCGACTTGCCGGTGCCGGCCTTGCCGCCCAGCGACACGATGCCCACCGATTCGTCGAGCAGCAGATCGAGGGCGACGCGTTGTTCGGCGGACCTTCCCCGGAGGCCGAACACTTCGCGATCACCGCGCACCAGCTGAACCCGTTTCTCGGCGTTTACCCGCCCGAGCGCGTGCGAGCTTCCACCGAGGAGCCGAATTCCGGTGTGGCACGGCATATCCCGCGCCTCTTCGAGATCGATCTCACCGTCGGCGAACATCGTGTCGATGACATCGGCGGACACGTCGAGCTCGGCCATTCCGGTCCAGCCCGATGTGACGACGTCCTGCGCGCGGTACTCGTCGGCGGCCAGGCCGACGGCGCCGGCCTTGACCCGCAGTGGAATGTCCTTGCTCACCAACGTGACTCGCTTGCCCTCGGCCGCTAGGTTGGCCGCGCAGGTGAGGATCCGGGCGTCGTTGGTCTCGGTGCGGAAGCCCGCCGGCAGGATCGTGGGATCACTGTGATTCAGCTCGACGTGCAGCGTACCGCCCTGTGTCCCAACCGGAATCGGCTGATCCAGCCGCCCGTGTTCCAGTCTGAGATCGTCGAACAGCCGTAGCGCCTCGCGCGCGAACCAGCCGAGTTCGTGATGGTGGCGTTTGGCCTCCAACTCGCTGATCACGACCAGGGGAACGACGACTTGATGCTCGGCGAACCGGGTGCACGCCCACGGATCGGACAACAGAACCGACGTATCCAGCACATATGTCCGGATATCTTCGGTTGCCCCATCCCGGGAAGCCGACGGTGAATCAGTCACGTGGCGCTCCTCGACCAACGCGGCCCCGCGAAGGAATTTCAGCGGGCGCAGCGGCATCAGGACCGGGGCCGGTCCTGCCGTAGCAACTACGGGAGATGCCGCCCGGACAGCAGAGCGTGTCGCTAGCCATCGGATAGGACGCTACTCCCGCAAACCCGCCGCCGCGCGGTGGCGCGCCGTCGTGTTGCACCCACGGAGTCCGCGAAATCCGCTGAGGGTCGCGAGAATTGGGCAGCCCCGGAAACGTCCCCGCTACCCCCGCATTACGCCGAGATGAACTTCCGGAGTTCGGGACGGCCGTCGAGACCCAGCGCGACGATCTCCTCCGAGATCACCTGCCGCAACTGCTCCGGGCCGAAGATGCCGGCGTCGGCGACGTTGGCGACCTTGCCCTGGTAGGCGTTGATGTCCGCGCCGACGGGCTGCAGCGCGGCCGCCCGCCGCGCCACGGCCCCGACGGTGGCCTCCTCGTCGTAGCCGACGCACCAGCGCACCAGGTTGGCGAAGAACAGCTCATGCCGTTCCTCATCGGCGGCGATGTGCTCGACCAGCGCCTTCAGGGTCGGCTCCTCGATCTGCTCGGCCAGCCGGCGGCAGAACACCGCATGGCTGCGCTCGAAGAACGCCATGAACACCAGCGTCTCGATCTGGGTGAACTCGTTGGCCCGGTAGCCCTTGTTCATCACGTGGTCGACGCGCACGTCCTCGTTGGCGGTCGGGTCGAAGTTTCGGGTGACCACCAGGTAGTTGCGCAGCGCGATCGCGTGCAGGTGCTCCTCGGCGGTCCAGCGGCCCAGGAAGCGACCCCACTTCCACTCCAGGATGAAGTGCTCGACGAGCTCGCGGTGGTAACCGGCCAGGTTGTCCTTGGTGATCAGCAGGATCTCGAGGGCGTCGACGACGTGCTGCGGCAGCGTCTGCTGGCCCGGTTCCCAGTCCTTGCCGCCCAGGAAGGCGAAGTTCTCGCCCTGGTCGAACGGCACGAAGTCGTGGGCGAACCATTCCTGCGCGGTGTCGAGGTGACGCTGCAGGTTCTCGGCGACCACCGGCTCCAGCTCGATGGTCAGCGTGTTCGCAACGGGAAGCTCAGCCATGGAAGTAACTGTAACCCGAGTTCACATGTTCTTAGAAATCGTGATGATCGTGTTGCCGAAGCGATGACCAAGGTCCCGTTACTGGCCCAGGATGTTCTGCATCGCCCCGGCCAGCACGTTCACCGCCGGGCCGCCGTTACCCGACTGGCATACCTTGGCCTGCAGCAGGACATTCTCGCGCAGCCTGGTCTGGGTGAAGCACCGGCGATCGGTGCCCGCCTCCTGCTTGATCCACGCCGCGTCGGCAGGGCCGGCTGGTCCGCCGGTGAACGACCACACCTCGACCGTCTCCCCCGGCCACGGCCCGGGAATCCGCATCGTGGCCGCCTGCCCGGAGCACCCGACGGTCCGGTCGACGATCCGGTGGTAGGCGGCGTTGGCCGCCGCGGCGCTGGCGAACACCCCGATCGCCTGTTTCACCAGGTGCGTGTCGTCGGTGGGTGACGTCTGGGCGGTCGCCCCGTTGAACGACGCAAGGTCGGGGTCACCGAAGACCTCGGGCAACCCGATGTCGGCCCAGTTGTTACAGGCCGGGACATCCACGGAGTAGCCCTGGAACGGCGCGGTGAAGACCGTCTCCGTACCGATGGGCGCCCCGACGATGTTGGCGACCGACCCCCGGCCCAGAACCGCGTAGTTGACGACGCCGGGGTCCGATGGCGCGGCGCCGGCCGGCCCGGCCGATGCGACGGCGGTCAGTACGATCCCGGCCGACCCGGCCAGCCGGATGGCCAGGTTCTGGATGCCCATGCCACCGATCATGCCAGCCACCCGCGGCGCCTTCAGGGCTTGAACGGATTGACCACGAACTGCAGCACCCGGTAGGGGGCACGGTCCCGCGGACCGGTATTCCACTGGCTGACGAACACTCCCACCTCGTCGAGCGTCGACCCGGGCGCGATGTAGCCGCCATACGGTTGGGCCAGGACGTTGTCGCCCGGATCGGGCAGTGCCTCGACCGGGTCGGGCCAGTCGCCCGCCCGCACGACAGTCGTCACCGGGGCCGTGCCCAGTCCGGTCGGATGGTTCGCCACGCGCATCTCCATATTGCCGGTGCTGGCGTTGAAATAGGACAGCACCGTCATCCCATCGATCAGCCGAATGCTCATCTCGCCCAGCCGATCTCCCCACAGCGATGTCGGGTGGCCACCCCAGCCGGTGGCCGAGGACCAGCCCTGCCAGCGGGTGCGGTCCGGGAAGTCCCGCGGCGGAACCCGGAACAGTCGGGCCGGCGCGGTCCTGTTGAAGTTGTCGGCGACGATGTAGACCCAACCCGTCGGCGAATCCGGGGCGGGAATCGGGTCGTAGTAGCCGCTGATCTGTGACTGCGCACCGCCGTCGAAATCGGCCGTCCGCGATGAACCCGGGACGGTCTGCCACCGGCCGTGCGCCACTTCGGCCTTCACCAGCCGCGAGCCGATCGGCGCCAGCGATTTCGTCGTCGTCACCATGAGGTAGTTCTCGCGGTTGATCTCCACCACCCCGGCGGGCAGTTGCGAGGTTCCGTGGGCCGTCGCGTCGGCCAGCAACGGGGTGTCAGCCCCCGTCACGCCGGTGTACACCACGCCACTGGGTCCGCGGACCGAGTCGCGGTCCACGTGCAACGCGATCGGCGACCGCCAGTTCCCGAATCCGACTCCCTGGCCGGCGAAGCTGTCGCCGCACACCTGCAGCAGTTCGGTGGGGAACTCCATGAATTCGCAGAGATCAGTGGCGCCGATCCCGTAGTTCGCGGTGGGTGTGCCGGTGCCGGCCGCCGGTCCGATCCGAACCACCTGTCCCGGCTGCAAGGGCGGCGCCCCCGGTGTTGCGAATGCCACCGACCCGCCCGCCAGGATCGCGATCGCCGAACCGGCGAGAACTGTCCGGGCAATATTCAGCGGTGATCGCATGGGCCGTCGTGTCGACGCGGGCGGTGCGCCCTACAGCGTCAGGCCCGGATAGAGCGGGTTGGCGGTCAGCAGTTCGGCCGACGCGGCCCGCACCCGATCAGCGACACCGTCGGCCAGGGTGTACTTGGCCTTCGAAGACCCCTCCGCTTGCGTGTTGGCGAGCACCTCGATGATCAGCTCGGCCACCCGGTCGAAGTCGTCCGCACCGAAACCGCGGGTGGTCAGCGCCGGAGTGCCCAGCCGCACACCGCTGGTGTACCAGGCCCCGTTGGGATCGGCGGGCACCGCGTTGCGGTTGGTGACGACGCCCGCATCCAGCAGCGCCGACTCCGCCTGACGTCCGGTCAGCCCGAACGACGTCACGTCCAGCAACACCAGGTGGTTGTCCGTCCCGCCGGTGACCAGCGTGGCGTCCCGCTTCAGGAACCCGTCGGCCAGGGACTTGGCGTTGTCGGCGATGGACTGCGCATAGGACCGGAATGCGGGCTGGCGCGCCTCGGCCAGTGCGACCGCCTTGGCCGCCATCACGTGCGACAGCGGACCGCCCAGCACCATCGGGCAGCCCTTGTCGACGGCCGGCGCGTATTCCTGGGTGGCCAGCACCAGACCGCCGCGCGGGCCGCGCAGCGACTTGTGGGTCGTGGTGGTGGTGACGTGCGCGTGGGGCACCGGGTCCTCGTCGCCGGTGAACACCTTGCCCGCCACCAGGCCGGCGAAGTGCGCCATGTCGACCATGAAGGTGGCGCCCACCTCGTCGGCGATCTCCCGCATCTTGGCGAAGTTCACCCGGCGCGGGTATGCCGAGTAGCCCGCCACCAGGACCAGCGGCTTGAACTCGCGGGCCGCGGCCGCGACTGCGGCATAGTCGATCAGCCCGGTCTGCGGATCGGTGCCGTAGCTGCGCTGGTGGAACATCTTGCCGGAGATGTTGGGCCGGAAACCGTGCGTCAGGTGACCGCCGGTATCCAGCGACATGCCCATCAATCGCTGGTTGCCCAGCTTGGCCCGCAGCTTCTCCCAGTCGGCCTCGGACAGGTCGTTGACGTGCTTGGCGCCGAGTTCGGCCAGGCCCGGGGCCTCGATCCGGGTGGCCAGGATGGCCCAGTAGGCCACCAGGTTGGCGTCGATCCCCGAATGCGGCTGGGCGTAGGCGTAGGGCGCCCCGAACAGTTCGCGGGCGTGCTCGGCGGCCAGCGCCTCGACGGTGTCGACGTTCTGGCAGGCGGCGTAGAACCGGTGCCCCACGGTGCCCTCGGCGTACTTGTCGGAGAACCAGGTGCCCATGGTCAGCAGCACCGCCGGCGACGCGTAGTTCTCGCTGGCGATCAGCTTCAGCGAATCCCGTTGGTCGGCAAGCTCTTTGCGGGTGGCCGCGGC
>Ga0209023_10001263_pt1 | contig 34577 bp, 33 predicted proteins | sample LakOneMetagenome_FD_187468 | JGI IMG/M metagenome (GOLD analysis project Ga0209023, IMG submission 187468) | Freshwater and sediment microbial communities from Lake Erie, Canada (SPAdes) (version 2) | ecosystem: Environmental > Aquatic > Freshwater > Lentic | place: Lake Erie, Canada...
GGCGGCTCCAGCCGCAGCAGCCGCGGAATGCCGCCGGCCTGGCGGATGATCGGCAGGTAGCTGTCATAGACCGGCTGAAACACCACGACTTCGTCGCCGGGCTCGACCACGGCGAGGATGGACGAGGTCAGCGCCTCGGTGCCGCCGGACGTCACCATCACCTCGGTCATCGGATCGAGCGTGAGGTTGTGCCAGCGGCCATAGTGCCCGGCAATCGCGGTCCGCAGTTCCGGAATGCCCATCATCGACGGATACTGGTTGTAGCCGTTGATCGTGGCGTCCGCGGCGGCGCGGCGGATGTCCTCCGGACCGGGGTCGTCCGGAAAACCCTGGCCGAGATTGATCGCGTTGTTGTCGCGCGCCGCCTGCGACATCGCCTCGAAGACGGTGACCGGAAGGTCGGCGAAGACCTTGTTCATGGAAGTCATGGTGCGAAGAAACCCCGATCAGCCGCCGGTCCTGGTCGGCAGCCCGGCCGCCTTCCAGCCGATGATGCCGCCGGCCAGATGGTGGTCGTAAGCCAGCCCCGCCGCCTGCGCCGCCAGCGATGCCGTCACCGAGCGCTTGCCCGAGCGGCAGGCGAACACCACCGTCTTGCCCTTTGGGTCGGGAATGGCCTTGGGATCGAAGGTCGAGAGCGGAACCACCACGCCATCGGGATAGGCCTCTACCGCGACCTCATTGGGTTCGCGGACGTCGACCAGAAGGTAGCGTCCCTCCGCGATCCCCTTCGATACGTCCTCCGGCGTCAAATCGTGCACCTGATCCGCCACGCAAACCTCCCGATCGATTGCAAGGGCCAGCCGGCCCGCTTTTCGGGGCGCAAAGTCGCCTCTCGCGCGGGGAAAATCAAGCGCTGCAAACGGTTTAAACGGCCGTCTCGACCGGTGTGGTCACAGGCGCACCGCACTACTTATTCTCTGGCGAAGTCATTTTGATGTCAGAATCTGCTTTCTCGTTGATCAAGCCCGCCCCGGCGTTTGCGGACCGGTCGCCATGTAACCGAGATTAAGACTCCCGAGCGTTCGAACTCCCTTGCGCGCGGACGACCTGAATGCCCCGTACACACATCAAGCCAGCCCGCGCATCATGGCTGGTGACGCCAGCCCAAGGGTGGATCGTCGTCGGACCTTCAACCGGCATCGCACGTCAATCTCGGATCCCCGACTATCCCAAGGATTTAATCACGTGGTTCATCAGGCGGCGTGCGGGCAGCGACAATCGATCCCGGTGCAGCAAGGCGATTTCGGTATCCCTCAAATCCGGTAGTGGAGAGCCGTCAACGACATGAAGGCCCGGCGGGACCATGTCCTTGGGCAACACCGTAACACCGAGCCCCGCCTTGACCGCTGCAAGGGAGCCTGCCAGCGAGCCGCAGGTGTAGGCGACGCGCCATGCGCGGTGAGCCCGGTCCAATGCTTCGGTAGCGCGCTTCCGGTAGACGCATGGCGCGGGCGAAACGACGAGAGGTATCGGCCCTGCCGCCGATGGAAAATCACGTTCCAACATCACCCAGACAAGCGGCTCGCGCCAGACCCTAATGCCGCCGGACGGCATCGCCGCGCGTTCGCGCTTGATCAGCGTCAGGTCGAATGCACCTTTACGAAAGCGCTCCAGCAAATTCAGAGTGAGATCGCAGGTGACCTCCAGGGCTACCGCCGGATAGGCCTGCGTAAAACGCGCTAGCACATCGGGCAGATGCCGCGTTGCAAAGTCCTCCGGGGTGCCCAGACGTACCGTGCCGTGCATCTGCGGCTCATTGATCCGCGCCACGACCTCATCGTTGAGGTCAAGCAGACGCCGCGCGTAGCCAAGGAAGATTTCACCCTCCGACGTCAGCTTCACCGCGCGTGGGGTACGGTCAATCAACTTATGACCGAGCGCAGTCTCCAGTCGTTGAACCTGCAGCGAAATGGTTGACTGCTGGCGCCGCAGCGTCTCCGCGGCGCGGGTAAAATTGCCGGTCGCGGCGATGGTCGCGAAGGTCCGCACCAGATCGATATCCAGATTGGTCAGATTCTTCGGCATGAATCCTCATCATTAAGAAAATTGATCATATGACTTATAATTATCAATTTCCATCAGCTTGGCAAACCCGATAGCAGAACGTCACTTTGCCGTCCATGCGACGGCCTGCCGGGAGAATGAGGGTGATGCTGAGCCTTGGACTGCAAAATTTGCTGTCGCCGATGGTTCTTTTCTTCGTACTTGGTCTGATGGCCGTATGGGTGAAGTCGGATCTGTCGATCCCCGAAGCGGTCGCCAAATTTCTCGCACTCTACCTGCTGCTATCGATCGGATTTCGCGGCGGCGTCGAGGTAGGTCATCACGGCTTGACGGCCCCGCTGCTGTCGGCCATCGCAGCCGGGATCGCACTCTCCTTTGTCACGCCCTTCATCGCCTATGCGCTGTTGCGGACGGCAACCGGACTGGGATCGACCGACGCCGCGGCGATTGCCGGCCACTACGGCTCGATCTCCGCCGTAACCTTTGCCGCGGTAACCGGCACGCTCACCCAGTTGTCGATTCCATATGAAGGCTATCTTGTAGCAGTCGCAGCCGCGATGGAGACTCCTGCCATATTTGCAGCGCTGCTGATCGCGGGCCGCGAGCGCAAGTCCGAAACCGGAGGCAGGCAATTCTTGCGTGAAGTCGCCTTCAACGGGTCGATCTTCATTCTGCTGGGAGCTTTCGCCATTGGCGCGATCACGGGACAACGCGGCCTCGCCATGCTCAAACCTTTCATCCTCGATCCGTTTGCCGGAGTACTCTGTCTTTTTCTGCTCGATATGGGCCTGGTCGCAGGGCGCGGGCTCAAGCAGGGCTGGCGGTATCTTTCGTTCGCGGTAGCCTCGTTCGCCGTGATCATGCCCCTGATCGGCGCCGCGATCGCCGCCGCGCTGGCGACGCTGCTTGGCCTGTCCGCCGGCAGGACGGCGGTACTTATCACCCTGGCCGCCTCCGCATCTTACATCGCAGTACCGGCGGCCATGAGACTGGCGTTACCTGCCGCCAATCCGGCGCTCGCGTTGACGCTTTCACTGGGCGTGACCTTCCCTTTCAACCTGCTGCTCGGAATTCCTCTCTACATCGCCATCGCCACCCGGATCGCCCGTTGAGCCAAACAGGACCGTATGAGAATGAGGCAATATCATCCCAAGAAACGCATCGATATCATTGTCGAGTCGCTGTTGCTGCGGACCCTGAGCGCCACGCTCGACCGGGCTTCGGTGCGCGGCTATTCGGTGCTGCCGATCCTCGAAGGAAGGGGCATGCTCAACGCCTGGAATTCAGAAGGCCAGGTCAGCAACGCCGCAAACATGGTTGCGTTGCTCTGCATCGTCGATAGTTCGCAGGCTGATCAGGTGATCGACGCCGTTTTTGCCGCGATTCACGACCGCATTGGCTTCGTGACGATATCCGATGTATCCGTGATCAGACCGGAACGGTTTTGACCCTGCACGCGAAGAATTCTCGTCGCGACGAAGAAGGCCTCTACACCGGAGAGACATCCTCAATGCCCGGATACCGGAAAATCAGCGGACTTTCAGCTCTGGTCGATCCTTTCGATCTCTTTCTGATCGATCAGTTCGGGGTCCTGCATGACGGCACGAGGCCCTATGATGGAACCATCGATTGCCTCGAAAAACTCAAGGCAAACGGAAAATGCGTGATCTTGTTGTCGAACTCCGGCAAGCGGGCCGTCGACAACGTCTCACGACTGGCCCACCTCGGCTTTTCCCGCGAATTGTTCGACGATGTCGTGACATCGGGCGAAGTGGCTTGGCACAGCATCATCGACCGTTCGTTCGGTGACCCGTTTGTGCCGGGCAGGAACATGTTCGTCGTGGGGCACGACGACCACGACTACGGATTCGAAAAGCTGGGCGTGAGGCTGGTTGAGGATCCGACGTCAGCGGATTTCATTCTGATCGCAGCGAGCCTGGCGCCGAAGATGTCGCTGGAACAGTATCGCGAAATCCTGACCGAGGCGGCGGCCGCCGGCACTCCCGCACTCTGTTGCAATCCGGATCGTCTGATGCTCACTACGGCGGGATTGCAGCCGAGCGCGGGTGAAATTGCATCGCTTTATGCCCGGCTGGGCGGGGAGGTCCGATTCGTAGGCAAGCCTTATCCCGCGATGTACATCTTCGCTCTCAGGCAGCATTCGCCTTTCGATCCCGCCAGAACGCTGGCGATCGGCGATAGTATCGAGCACGACATCCGCGGAGGCTTCAACGCCAATCTGTCGACTGCGCTGGTCCGCACCGGCCTCTGCTATGGGTTGAGCGACGACGCGCTGATGACCAAATTGGCGGCGTGGGACGCGTCCCCGGAATTCGTGCTGCCTGGCCTGTTTTGGGAATGAGGCTGCGGCGCCATTGCCGGCGCTATCATCCAGCAGCGTCCTGCCGTATTCGCTGCGACGTCTATTGGCAGCGGCGCGCCAGGGTATCTGGCTTGATAAATTCGACTAGATCGTCACCTGGGTGCCGACTTCGACGACACGGCCGGTCGGGATCTGGAAATAGTCGGTGGCGTCGTTGGCGGAGCGGCTGAGGCGGATGAACAGCAGGTCCTGCCAGCGCGGCATGCCGGAATGCGCCGCCGGCTTCAGCGCGCGGCGGGACAGGAAGAACGACGTCGACATGATGTCGAACTGCCAGCCGAGCTTGCGGGCAATCGCCAGCGTCTTCGGCACGTTGGGCGATTCCATGAAGCCGAACTTCAAGGTCACCTTGGAGAAGGTCGCCGAGAGCTGCTCCATGCGCACCCGCTCGGCATCGTTGATCCGCGGCGTCGGCGCGGTCTCGATGGTGAGAATGACGTTCTTCTCGTGCAGCACCTTGTAGTGCTTCAGGCTGTGCATCAGCGCGGTCGGCGCGCTGTCGGGATCGGAGGTCAGGAACACCGCGGTGCCGGACACGCGCTGCGGCGGACGCTTCTCCAGCATCGCGATCAGATCGGCCAGCGGGAATTCCAGCTTGCGTGACTTCTCGAACAGCAGCCGGCTGCCGCGGCGCCAAGTGTACATCAACAGCATCACGATGCCGCCGAGCAAGAGCGGCACCCATCCGCCCTCGAACACCTTCAGCAGGTTCGCGGCGAGGAAGGTGAGATCGAGAAACAGAAACGGCGCGATCAGCGCGGCGGCTGCGATCGGCGACCATTTCCAGACCTTCCAGATCACGACGAAGCCCATCATCGCCGTCACCACCATGGTGCCGGTCACCGAGATGCCGTAGGCCGACGCCAGCGCGCTCGAGGAGCGGAACAGCAATACCAGCAGCATGACTGCGATCAGCAGCATCATGTTGATGCGCGGAATGTAGATCTGGCCGGAATGCGATTCCGAGGTATGGCGGATTTCAAATCGTGGCATCAGGCCGAGCTGGATCGCCTGCCGTGTCAGCGAGTAGGCGCCGGTGATCACGGCCTGACTTGCGATCACGGTCGCGACCGTCGCCAGCGTGACCATCGGGATCAGCGCCCATTCCGGGAACATCAGGAAGAACGGGTTTTCGATCGCCTTGGGATCGGCCATCAAAAGCGCGCCCTGCCCCAGATAGTTCAGCGCCAGCGAAGGCAGCACGATGAAAAGCCAGGCGGTCTGAATCGGCCGTTTGCCGAAATGGCCCAAATCCGCGTAGAGCGCCTCGGCGCCGGTGACCGCGAGGAACACGGCGCCGAGCGTCACGAAACCGATCATGCCGTGATGGAGCATGAAGGACACGGCATAGAGCGGATTGAGCGCCAGCAGCACTTCGGGATGCCCCATGATCGGCGGCACCGCGGCAATCGCAATGACCGCGAACCAGATGCACATCACAGGGCCGAAGAATGCGGCGACGCTGGCGGTACCGCGCGACTGAACCGCGAACAGCACCACCAGAATGATAATGGTGAGCGGCACGACATAGGGATCAAAGGTCGCGGTGACGAGCTTGATGCCTTCGATCGCCGACAGCACCGACAGCGCCGGTGTGATGACGGCATCGCCGTAGAACAGCGCGCCCGAGATGATGCCGAGCAGCACGATCGCGCCGGCGCCCTTGGTCACGGCGCGCTGCGCCAGCGCCATCAGCGCCAGCGTACCGCCTTCGCCGTGGTTGTCGGCGCGCAGCAGGATGACGACGTATTTCAGCGTCACCACGACGATCAACGCCCACAGGATCAGGGACAGCACGCCGAGAATGGCCAGCGAGGTGACGTTTTCGGCAGCGCCGCTGGCGGCGACGATGGCCTCGCGCAGCGCGTAGAGGGGGCTGGTGCCGATATCGCCATAGACCACGCCGATGCTGCCCAGCATCAGGGCTTTGAAGCCCTCCGTCGAATGCGCTTCCCCATGTCCATTGGCCGCGGGCGTTTCCGCCGCGGTAACCGCACTCTCGGACGACATGGGAAAAGGCCTCTATTGTTCAGTGCACAATGCAGAACGGCAGGCCTATACTCCTAGCACGAATGCATAGGTTAGAGCTAATTTTGGCGTCCTGCATGCGCTCAGCGCATAGGTCAGAACCAGCCGAATATGAATATATATTTGATATCATATAGTTAGTTAGATCGTGACCTGCGTACCGACCTCGACCACGCGCCCGGTCGGGATCTGGAAGTAGTCGGTGGCGTCGTTGGCGGATCGGCTCATCGCGATGAACAGGTGGTCCTGCCATTGCGGCATGCCTGACTGCGCCGACGGCTTCAGCGACCGCCGCGACACGAAGAACGACGTCGCCATGATGTCGAACTGCCAGCCGAGTTTTCGCGCGATCACCAGCGCCTTCGGTACGTTGGGCGATTCCATAAATCCGAACTTCAGTCGCACGGTCGCGAACTTGTCGCTGATCGTATCCATCTTGACCCGCTCGGCCGGATCGACGCGCGGCGTCTGCGCGGTTTCGATGGTGAGGATGACGTTGTGCTCGTGCAGCACCTTGTTGTGCTTGAGATTGTGCATCAGCGCCGTCGGCACGAAGCTCGGGTCCGAGGTCAGGAACACCGCGGTGCCCTTGACGATATGCGGCGGGCGCTTTTCCAGGCTGCGAATCAGATCGGTCAGGGGCACCTCGATGCGCCGCGTCTTGGCGATCAGGATCGCGGCGCCGCGGCGCCAGGTCCAGATCATCACGGCGACAGCGACGCCGAACAGCAGCGGCACCCAGGCGCCTTCGAACAGCTTCAGCAGGTTGGCACTGAAGAAAGCCATGTCGACGACGACGAGCGGCAGGATCAGCGCCGCCGCGCTCGCCACGCGCCAGTTCCACAATTTCCAGATCACGACAAAGCCCATGATGCCGTCGGCGACCATGGTGGTGGAAACCGCAATGCCGTAGGCGGAGGCCAGTCCGCTGGAGTTCTTGAACAGCAGCACCAGCAGGATCACGCCGAGCAACAGCATGCGGTTGACCCGCGGCAGGTAGATCTGTCCGGCATGGCTCTCCGAGGTGTAGCGGACCTCGAAGCGCGGCAGCAGGCCGAGCTGCACCGCCTGCCGGATCAGCGAAAACGCGCCTGTGATGACGGCCTGGCTCGCGATCACGGTCGCGGCCGTCGCCAGTACCACCAGCGGCAGCAGCAAGGCATCCGGCACCATGCGGTAGAACGAGTTCTCGATCGCCGACGGATCGGACAGCACCAGGGCGCCCTGCCCGAAATAGTTGATCAGCAGCGACGGCAGCACGAAATAGAGCCAGCCGGCCTGGATCGGCTTGCGCCCGAAATGGCCCAAATCAGCGTAGAGCGCCTCGCCGCCGGTCACCGCCAGGAACACCAGGCCGAGCGTTACCAGCCCGATGGTGCCGTGCGACAGCACGAACTGGATGGCGTACAGCGGATTGATCGCCGCCAGTACGGTCGGATCATCCTTGATGTGGATCAGGCCCATCACTGCCAGCGTCGTGAACCAGACCACCATCACCGGCCCGAACGCCGAGGCGACGCGGGCGGTGCCGCTGCTCTGCACCGAGAACAGCAGGACCAGAATGAAGATCGTCAGCGGCACGACGTAATGTTCGAGGCCAGGCGTCACCAGCTTGAGGCCTTCCACCGCCGACAGCACCGAGATCGCCGGCGTGATCATGGAATCGCCGATGAACATCGAGGCGCCGACCACGCCCAGCGCCAGCAGCGGCAGGCTGCGGCGGCCCAGCGCGCGCTGACCCAGCGCCATCAACGATAGCGTGCCGCCCTCGCCGTTGTTGTCGGCACGCAGCAGCAGCAGCACGTATTTGGCGGTCACGACGATGAACAGCGCCCACAGGATCAGGCTGAGCACGCCGAGCACGATGGTGCGCGATATCGCCTCGCCATGGGCGGCGTGCGAGACGGCTTCGCGAAAGGCGTAGAGCGGCGAAGTTCCGATATCGCCGAACACAACGCCGATGCCGCCCAGCGTCAGGGCCCAAAAGCCGGAATGGGCCGGCGCCTCCTGGGCTTCGGTGGAAGTGACGCTGACAGTCATGACGCGAGGAAAACGCTCTTGCGGTTGAATTGATCCGGGCGGCTATCGACGCTTCCGCGCTGCCTGTCAATCGAGCATAGCACCGCCGGCGCTGCGAGACGCTCCCAAAGCGGGGTATCCCACTGCGACATTTAGTCGGTATTATAGTAGTTGATTACGGCTTCAGGTCCGGCGGCAGCGGCGGCGCTTCGCGCATCAAGGTGATGGTCACGCGGCGGTTGGCCGGCAGCGTCGGATCGTCCGGAAACAGCGGCTGGCCGTCGGCCTTGCCGGCGACCGCGAAGATGTGCGACGGCGGCAGCCCTTCCCGCTCGAGGATCTGGCGCACCACGTTGGCGCGATCGGCAGAGAGATCGAACGCGCCGTAATCGCCGCGCGCCGGCACGAAACCTGCGGCGGTATGACCGGCGATGTTGACCCGCAACGGCGTCGCCTTGAGCGGTCCGGCGAGTTTCTGAATCAGGCGGCGGGTGCGGTCGTACGGCACCTTGGAGCCGTCGGCGAACATCGAACGGCCGTCCTGGTCGACGATTTCGAGATTGAGACCCTCTTTGGTCTCCTCGAACATGATGTGCTTGGAAATCTCGGTCAGTTCCGGCATGTCCTGCAGCGCCTGGCGCAGCGAGGCCGACGCCAGCGAAAACTCGCGGTCGACTTTCAGCTTGGCGCCGTTTTCCTTGGCCTTGTCCTGATCGTCGGGCGTCGGGGTCGCCGAGGAATCTTCCGGCGCGATATGATCGACGTTCTTCAGCTTCGGCCGGGTCGGCAGGCCGTCGGATTCGACGATGCCGGAATAACGCACGTTGGTCTGCACGCCGAAGGCGTCGCGCATCGAGCCGGCGACGATTTTGAGCTTGTTGTTGTCCATGGTCGAGAACGCCACGAGCATGACGAAGAAGCTCATCATCAGGCCCATCAGGTCGGCAAAGGTCACGAACCAGCCGTGACCGCCACCGTGTGCGTCGCCGCGTTTTTTCTTGGCCATGAGTTAGCTCCGGACCCCGTACCCGTGCCTCAGGCCGGAACCGGTTCGCCCTCTTCGTGGCGATGCTTCTCGGGCAGGTAGGCCAGCAGCATTTCGCGCACCAGCGCCGGGCTCTTGGAGTCGCGGATCATCAGGATGCCGTCGATGATCAGCGTGCGGTTGGTCTCCTCGTCCAGAAGCTTGCCGTGCAGCTTGTCGGCGATCGGCAGACAGAACAGGTTGGCGACCAGCGCGCCGTACAGCGTCGCCAGCAGCGCGGTCGCCATGAACGGGCCGAGTTTCGACGGGTCGGTCATGTTGGCGAACATCTGCACCATGCCGATCAGCGTTCCGATCATGCCGAACGCCGGCGCGCAGTCGCCGATGGCGCGGTAGATCTTGCTGCCCTCGTCGAGATGCATCAGGAAATTGTCGCGATCGCGTTCGAGGTTGTCGCGGATGAATTCGAGGTCGTATCCGTCGGCGACATAACGGATGCCCTTGGCGAGGAACGGCTCGTTGGTCTCGACCTTTTCAAGGCCGACCGGTCCCTGCTTGCGGGCGATCTCGGCGATGCGGGCGAGTTCGTCGACCAGGTCGCGGGCGGAAAGCCGGCTCATGGTGAAGGCAAATTTGGCGCCGAGCGGCAAGCCGTGCAGCATCACGCCGAGTGGAAAGCGGATCATGGTGGCGGCGATCGAACCGCCGAAGATGATGATCATGGCATGTTCGGACACGAACATGTGGAGGTCGCCGCCCATGAGGACCATTACGGTGATGACAGCGATGCCGGAAATCAGCCCGACGCTCGTCATAATATCCATGGGACGCTCCAACGCCTACGCGACACCCGCCTATCCTGGACGGTGCGCGGCCCAATTCGGGCCACGTAGCGCAACCCTACGGACCTGCCATTAAAGACGCGTAAAGGTTAAGTGCGGCAATTGCGGCCACGAACCGGCGACAAGCGGCCGCGGCGCGGTCTCAACCATTTGCTAACCATAATCGCCCAACGGCGGTCGCCACCTTACCAGCGCAGCAGCCAGCGCCCGGACAGATATCCGGCGAGCACGACCGTACCGATCGCAAGCGGATACCAGGTCGCCACAAACAACGGGCTGTCGTCGAAACAATTGGTCGCATAAAACAAGGCTGCGAGACCGCTGGCGGAGAGACCGGCCATCGCCCCGCTCAATCCGGGATCCGCCGGCGCGCCGCTCCGCAACGCCGCGATGAAGATCGCCAGCGGGCCGCCGGCCAGCAGCGGAATGAGCGTCATGCAGTTGACGGCGTTGCTGCCAATCAAACGGGTCATCCATTCCGATCGCGGGATCGCCAGCAACTCGACGATCACACCCACGCCCAGCAGCACAAGCGGCAGAGGCAGCAATTTCATACACCAGCCATAAGCCCGGATCGGATCGGCGCTGCGGAACATCGCAACCATGGTCACCGCAGCGAGCGGCAGGATGATGACGAACTTGAAAAGGAATCTCACCGTATGCATCGCATCGTCGATGTCGTCGCGAAAGCCGATCCGTGCAAAGAACAGGATCGCGACACAGGCCGTCGCCAACCCGAGAGCCAGAAAGAGTATGGCGCGCGGCCTCCACTGGACAAGTCGGTCAGCGGCCAGTGCCCGAATGAGATCTTCCGTCGTCATCGCGGGACTCCTGCCGAGTTCGCCCGCAGTTTGCTGCGCTCGCGGGGGCCTGCCCCCGACAACCCTATTCGCTATTTCGCAGCCGCCCTCCAAATGTTACGCGCGTCGGACAAAGATCATGACCGGCGGGCAAGCGATCCCAGCGTTTCCCGAACCTGCTCGTGCGGCCGACGCCGTTCGATCCATCCCTGCAGGGACCAGGCGCCGGGTCCACCGAGCACCAATGCCGCCAGGCCTGCAAGATAAAGCAGCAGGATTTCATATCCGACCGACCCGAACTTGATACCGGTCGCCGTGACCTCGGCGAACTTCACCGAGAAGAATCCGTATGGCAGGTGAACTGTGACGAGTGCGGTCAGCAGAACGAACCCCATGGGTATGCTCACCCAGGGAATGAAGATGCCCACCATGACCGCGGCGCCGCCGATCAATTCCGTCAGGGTCGCCGCCCATGCCGCCAAAAACGGTGCGGGGACGCCAAGCGTGTGAAGCACCACGGCGAAGGTCTCCGGGCCGCGCGACAATTTGGCGAAGCCATGGGCCATGAAGCCGTAGCCGACGACGAGCCGGATCGGCAGCGGCGCCCAAACGGCAAGCGCGGGAAGCCACGAGTCGGAAGTCTGATGGGAAGACGGGTTGAAGGGTCGCATCGGATGGATCCTGTTGTTGCGTTGGCTGTCAGCGCCCACATTCAACGGCCGCCTTAAGCCAGCCTTAAAGGGCGTCGTTTCCCCAATGTCCTGCCTGCGATCGCTGCGACCTACTTGTTGTTTCTGGCTCGCATACGCGCATCGGCCACCACCCTGACGAAGCCGTCATAGGTGAGCGCTTCGTTGACCTTGTAGGCGCCGACCAGAAATCCAGGCGTGCCCCGGAGCCCGATGGCCTCGGCAATGTTCAGATTGCGTTTGACCAGACGCAGAATGTCGTCGCCATGCGCCGCAAGGTCGGCATCGAGCCGCGACTGATCCACGCCGGTCTTGCGGACGGCGTCGAGCATCTGATCGCGGGAGATGCCGTAACCCGGGATATCCATCAGCGCATGATGGACCGGAAGATATTGCCCCTGGTATTTCGCGGCAAGCGCCAGCCGTGCGCCGACGATCGAGGTTTCCTCCAGGATAGGCCAGTCCTTGTAGACGAGCCGGATATTGCCGTCGGCCTTGACGATCTTTTCCAGGCTCTTGGCGGCCTTCTTGCAGTAAGGACAGTTGTAGTCGAAGAAATCCACGATGGTGAGATCGCCATTGGGATTTCCGGCCACCGGCGCGTCAGGATCATTCAGAATCATGTCGCGCGTGATTTCAGTATCATCGGCACCTGCCTGCCGAGGCATGATCAGAACCGAAGCGGACAGGGCAGCGAGGCGCAGAAATTCGGCGCGCGATATCGGGCTGGACATTATCGTTTCTCCTTGAAGGGGCGCGGGTGCGCGAGGTCATCAGGCCCGGGAGGCCTTGGCGAGCTTGGCGAGGAAACCGTCGATCCCGACGTCGCCGACGACACGTGCGTCGGTGACCTCGCTTCCATCGGGATTGAGGAACACAACGGTCGGCGGCCCGACCACCGCGAAGCGCCGCATCAGCTTCCTGCTCGACGTATCGAAATGCGTGAGATCGGCGCGGATCAGCAGCAAGTTGCGAAGCTGTTGCCGCACCGCGTCCTGCGCGAAGATGTTACGTTCCATCAGCCGGCACTCGGTGCACCAGTCGGCGGAGAAATCGACCATGATGCTCTTGCCCTGCCGTCGGCCAAGCTCGATCGCCTTGTCGAGGTCTGTTTCATTGAAAACCACCTGAAAACCGTCGGAGACCTTCGCATCGGCCGTCGAGGCGACCAGCCCGGCCAGGACCAGAGGCTCCAGCGGACCGTAGTCGGAGAGCGCCGCGCCGATGACGAGAACACAGCCGTAGAACAGCGCGAGGACCCCGGCAGCCGCCCGCATCAATCCAGTCGACCGCCAGCGGGGCGTTTCGAGCAGCGAGGGAACGTCGAGATAGAGCCCGATGGCGATGAACATGGCGCCCCATGCGATCGCCGTCAGCGCCACCGGGAATGCGCGCGAAGCCATCCAGATCGCCAACGCGACGAAGATGAATCCGAAGACGTGCTTCACCCGCGAAAGCCACGCGCCGGAGCGCGGCAGTACCCGGGCGCCCAGCACGCCGAACGCGATCAGCGGGAGCCCCATGCCGAGGCCGAGCGCAAACAGCGCCAGCGACCCGCGCGTCACCTCGCCGGTTTGCGCCACAAACACCAGCGCAGCAGCCAGCGGCGGCGTCACGCACGGGCCGACGATCAAGGCCGATCCGAAACCAAGCAGCGCCGCGCCGCCGACCGAACCCCTGTTCCCTGCGGCCGCGGCGAGCCTTGCCGTCAAGGATTGCGGCAGTTGCAACTCGTAGAACCCGAACATCGACAATGCGAGCGCGACGAATACGCCGCTCATGGCGAGGACCGCCGACGGCGTCTGCAACTCTGCCTGCAGATTTTCGCCGGTCCACGCCACGACGATACCGAGCATGCCGTACGCTGCCGCCATCGCCACGACATAGGATGCCGACAGCGAAAAGCCGCGCGCAAGCGAGAGCCCGCCGTCGGTGCGCGCCAGCATGCCGGACAGAATTGGTATCATCGGAAACACGCACGGCGTGAACGACAGCAACAGCCCGAATCCGAGAAACGCCAGAACGGTCGAAACAAGGCTGCCGCTGAACATGCCGGTTTCGGCTTCGGTCCCACCCGGTGGCGGAGCCCAGGTCGAGACACCGGAGGCCGTTTCGCTGGTGGCGGACGGGACTTCCTCGATCAGCAGCGTCGCCAGATCGACCGTTTTCGACATCGGAGGATAGCAGATCGTGTTTTCGCCGCAGCCTTGATAGGTGACGACGATGCGGCCCTTCTCCGGCAAGAGCTCCGCCGGAACTATCGCACTGCTCGCTCCATGATAGACCTCGACCAGGCCGAAGTTCGGATCGTCCTTCTGTTCACCTTTTTCGGTCACCGTCCTGATCCGCTGGCCGTCCAGCGTGACCACGATCCGGTCGCGATAAAGGTAGTAGCCGGGGGCGATGGTCCAGCCAAGTTCGACCCCCTCTTCCTCATCGAGCTGGGCCCGAAGCTGGAAGGCCTGATCCGCCGGGATCGGCGTCGCGGCCACGGCAGGCACGGCTGCGATCACAAGCCTCATCAGCAACGTAACAAAACCGAGAATTCGAACGTAGGGCATGGGGAACCTTCCGTGAGCGATCCGGCGGCCCATGTGGCTCTGCGACCTTAAGCCAGCCTTAAGCCTGGAGGTCGACTGCGGAAATCAGAACGAGGGGCGCGTGTCCATGCGGATTCTGGTGGTTGAGGACGACCCGGTGCTATCGGATGGGCTCAAGGTCGGCCTCGGTCTTTACGGAGCCACGCTTGATATCGTCTCCAATTGCGCGGACGGACGTGCGGCGCTTGCCGCCGATGAATTCGATGCGATGGTGCTCGATCTGATGCTGCCGGATGGATCCGGGCTCGATCTGCTGACAACCTTGCGCCTTGGTGGCGACCGCACGCCGGTGCTGTTGCTGACGGCGCTCGATGACGTCGCCGATCGCATCCGGGGCCTCGACGCCGGCGCCGACGATTATCTCGGCAAGCCGTTCGACCTCGAAGAACTGGCCGCGCGCGTCCGTGCCATCAGCCGGCGGCAGGAAGGCCGTGCCTCACCGCAGGCTTCCCACAACGGCGTGACGCTGAACCCCGCGCGCCTGATCGTGACCGTCGAGGGAACCGACATCGGGCTTTCGCGGCGCGAGTTCGCGGTCCTTGCCGCGCTCATGAACAGGCCCGGGACCGTTTTGTCGAAGAGTGAACTGGAAGCCAAACTCTATGGCTGGCAGGAAGAAGTCGAAAGCAACACCGTCGAGGTCCATGTGCACAAACTGCGCACGAAGATCGGACGGACGAAGATCGAAACCTTGCGCGGCATCGGTTACCGGATGAGGCCCGTCGCATCATGAACTCGCTCAAGGCAAGGCTGTTTGTGATCCTGCTGGCGGCCACCGGCCTGATCTGGCTTGCCGCCACCTGCTGGATCTATGTCGGCACCACGCGGGAAGTCGAAAGCGTTCTCGACGCACGGCTTCAGGAGGCGGCGCGAATGGTGCTTTCGCTGGCATCGGGCAACGCCATCGGCAATATTCAGAGCAACGTCGCTGCGGGACAGGCACCGGAGATCATGAGCTACGAACGGCAGCTGTCCTGCCAGATATGGTCGCTTGACGGACGGCTGGTGGCGAGATCGAGCGGTGCCCCCGGCGAGAGCCTGAGTGACAAGCGCTCCGGCTTCTCGGAGCGTATCCTCAACGGCGAGACCTGGCGGGTCTTCACGGCTGAAGATGCCGGCAAGGGCGTCCGGGTGCTGGTCGGCGACCGGGTCGGTCTGCGCGACCACTTCGTCGCCGACATTATCAAGGGCGTTCTGTCGCCACTGGCACTGGCCGTCCCGCTGCTGGGCTTCCTGATCTGGGCGAGCCTCAACCGCGGGCTGCGGCCGCTGCGTGGCCTCACGGAAGAACTTTCGCGCAGAAGTGCCGACGACATGAGCCCGATCGAGACCGGGACGACGCCGAGTGAAATCCGGCCGGTGATCGGGGCCCTGAATGCGCTGTTCGCCAAGGTGCAGGACGCGCTGCGGCACGAACGCGCGATCACCGCGTTTGCAGCCCACGAGCTGCGTACGCCGCTGGCGGGATTGCGCACGCAGGCCCAGATTGCGATGGCGGCTCCCGAAGCGACAACGCGCGGCGCCGCCTTGCGTCAAATTCTCGTCGGCGTCGATCGCACGACGCGCCTTGTTCGCCAGCTTCTCGCCATCGCAAAACTCGATTCGGCGACGGAGGCGATGCCGGCCAACCCGATCAGCATCGGCGACGTGATCCAGGAAGTCCTGGACGGATTGCCTGGGCCGGACCGCGCCGTCTCGGTCACAGTCGATGCCGCGTTGGCCGACACCATGGTGACGGCCAATCGTGAATTCCTCCTGCTGGCGATTCGTAACCTTCACGAGAACGCCGCACGTCACATGGCGCAGCCGGGAACCATTAGATGGTCGATGGAACAGGAATCCAGCGTCCTGGCGGTGTTCGTCGACGATGAGGGTCCGGGCATACCGGAGGACGAAATTCCACTTGTCACGAAACGCTTCTACCGGGGTCGCAACAAGAGCCCGCTCGGAAGCGGTCTCGGGCTCGCGATTGCCGACCTCGCCTTGCGCGCCAGTGGCGCGCGGCTGGTGCTGCGCAACCGAAGCGACATGAGCGGCCTGCGCGCCCAGATCGTCTGGAGGACGGTTTAGGCGCCTCGCGCCTATTGCGCCTGCGCGCCGATCCCGGCGTCCTTGATGATCGGCCACCACTTGGCGATCTCGGTCTTCTGGAACGCGGCAAGGCCTTCCGGGGTCTGCTGCGCACGCGGCGCGACGTCGAGGCCGAGTTCGGTGAAGCGCTTCTGGATCGCGGGGTCGGCGAGCGCCTCGACGGTTGCGGCATTGAGCCTGGCGATGATTTCCTTCGGCGTTCCCTTCGGCGCCCAGAAGCCGAACCAGCCGGACATATAGAGCCCGGGCACGCCGGTCTCGTCGGCGGTCGGAATGTCGGACATCGAGGCCGAGCGCTGCGGCGAGAGGTTGGCAAGCGCCTTGATCTTGCCGGCGCGGATTTGCGGCAATGCGACCGCGCCCTGCACCACCAGCAGATCCACCGTGCCCGACATCAGGTCGGTCATCGCAGGACCGGCACCGCGATAGGGAATGAACTGCACTTTCTGTTTGGTCAGGTTCTCGAACAGCACGCCGGTGACGTTCGCCGCCGCGTTCTGGTTGACGAAGTTGATCTTGCCGGGGTTGGCCTTCATCCAGGTCACGAGTTCGCCGAGCGTCTTCGCCGGCAGGTCGTTCTTGGCGACCATGAGCTGCGGATTGTTCGAGATCAGCGCGATCGGCTCGAAGTCCTTTTCGAGGTCGTAGTCAAGCTTGTAGATGATGCTGCCGACATGGGTGTCCCATTGCCCGATGTCGAAGGTGTAACCGTCAGGCGCGGCCCGCGCGACGCGGCCGACCCCGATGCTGCCGCCGGCACCGCCGACGTTCTCGATGACAACGGATTGCCCGAGCGGAATACGCATCCGCTCGGCCATGATCCGGGCCGCGGCATCGGTCGAGCCGCCCGGCGGAAACGGCACCACCAGCGTGATCGGGCGTGACGGATAGGTCTGGGCGTGGGCGCTTCCCACGCCTGCGAGGATCAACAACGATAACGCTGCGCAAAATCCTCGCATCACACTTCTCCCTCGTTGGTTATTCCCCGACTTTCCGTCAGTGGATTTTTGTCTAGTGAATCTCAGCCGACTTCTTCAACGCCGCCTTCAGCTTCTCGAGGGTGAACTCCTTGCTACGGGCGATCTCGAGAATCGGCGTTTCGCGGCGGGCGCAGAGTTCGCAGGCATCGGGAATCTTCGCCGCGATATCGTGCGGGATCACGATCGCGCCGTGGCTGTCGGCGTGAATGAGGTCGTCGGAGCGCACCGTCATGCCGGCGACGCGGACTTCGCCGCCGAAGTTTTCCGCGTGTACCCAGGCGTGCGACGGCCCGATCGAACCGGCCAGCGCCTGGAAGCCCGGCGCCCATTGCGGGATGTCGCGGATTGAGCCGTCGGTGATGACGCCGAGGCAGCCGAGCGCCTTGTGCACGTTGCTCTGCACTTCACCCCAGAACGCGCCGTAGCCGACGTCGGCACCGTCGATGTCCTGGATCACGGTGATGCGCGGGCCGAAGCCGGTGCCGACATATTCGTAATATTCGATGCGGCGCCTGGCCGCCTCTTCGGCCGGCAGGCCGGATTTGATCACCGAACGGATCGTCACGGTGCGGGCGTAGCCGACCATCGGCGGCAGATCGGGAAACGGGCAGACCAAAGGCTTGGTGGTGTAGCCGATCAGCCGGCGCTCGGGGGCTACGATCTCCATCGCATTGCAGATCGTCGGCGTATCGTAGCGGCCGAGCGCTTCGAGGACGGACGCGGGCAAGGGAGCGGTAACGGCTTTGTTCACGGCGTTTCTCCTGATTTTTGGGACCGGTTCTTTCGGACCGTATGTCACCAAGCCGTATAGCCGAGATTGGATACAAACCCAACTCGGCAGCGCTCATGGCAGATATATTGAAGTTGCGACAGAACCGCTCAGTTCAGCCGCGTCGGCCGTTCGTCCTCGGTATCATCGGGCGTCGGCGCAAATGTCGTGGCCGGAGCCGTCGGCGAAGTGCTCCCTGCCGCTGCACCCGCAACGGACGCCGCAGCGCGCTCATGATCGCGATACGACTTCCAGCCCCACGGCAGGGTCATCAGATACAGCACCGAGCAGATCGAAAGGATGTGCCAGGGATAGCCGATCAGAAGCGCGATGAAGAACACGACCGAGACGAATACCGGCAGCACCATTTCCGGCGGCACCCGCATCTTCACCGACTTGCCCGAAAAGACCGGCAGCCGCGACACCATCAGGAACGCGATCAAAAGCGTATACGCCGCAGTCAGCACCGCGGGCGCCTTCGGTATCCCGAGGAAGGCGAGATAGACCGGCAGCAGCGCGAGGATCGCGCCGCCCGGCGCCGGCACGCCGGTGAAATAATTCGCGGCGAAAGGAGGCTTGTCGGGATCGTCGATCGAGGCGTTGAAACGCGCGAGCCGCAAACCGCCCGAAATCGCAAACACCATCGCCGCGATCCAGCCGCCGTTGTTCAGTTCATGCAACTGCCAGAAATAAAGGATCAGGCCCGGCGCGACGCCGAAGTTGACGAAGTCGGCGAGGCTGTCGAGTTCGGCGCCGAACTTCGACTGCCCCTTGATCATGCGCGCGACGCGGCCGTCGACGCCGTCGAGCACGGCCGCAAACACGATGGCATAGACCGCGAGGTCCATCCGCCCTTCGGTCGAGAGCCGGATCGCAGTCAGCCCGGCGCAGATCGCCAGCAGGGTGATGAAATTCGGCACCAGCATGCGCACCGGAATCGGGCGAAACCGGCGGCGGCGCAGTTGCGGGTACTGGGGGTCAAAGGGCGTCATGGCTTGCCATTATATAGCAAGCCGGCGCGCCGTCCGCCATCGGCCGGTTGCGGCCGCCGCGGATAGTTAATCGGCGCGGTAGGTCCGGCCCTGCTCGCTGGAGCCGAAATCGGCCAAAATGGTCTCGCCGGCAATGGCGGTCTGGCCCTCGGAAACCAGCGATTTCATGCCTTCCGGCAGATAGACGTCGAGCCGCGAACCGAACCGGATCAGGCCAAAGCGTTCGCCGGCGCCGATCGACTGCCCTTCCCGCACGAATGAGACGATCCGCCGCGCCACCAGGCCGGCGATCTGGACCACGCCGATCCGGCCGTTGGCGGTCGTGATCACCAGCGAGTTGCGCTCGTTGTCTTCGCTGGCCTTGTCGAGTTCGGCATTGATGAAGGCGCCCGGACGGTAGGCGATGCGGTCGATCCGGCCGGCAACCGGGCTGCGGTTCACATGGCAGTTGAACACGCTCATGAAGATCGAAATGCGCGGCAGCGGCCGGTCGCCGAGGCCGAGTTCGGCCGGCGGCAGCACCTGCGCAATCATCGAGACGCGGCCGTCGGCCGGCGACACCACGATGCCTTCGCGCACCGGCGTCACCCGAACCGGATCGCGGAAGAACAGCGCGCACCACACCGTCAGGAGGGTTCCGATCCATCCGAGCGGCGTCCAGATCCAGAACAGGATCAGGCTGGCCAGCGCAAAGCCGCCGATGAAGGGATAGCCCTCGGGGTGAATCGGCGGAATCTGCGCGCGGATCGAATTCGCAATCGACATGATGGCTCGCTGTTGTCTGTCACACTCCCGCTGGCGGGAGCCGACGCTCACTGAACGACGGTTCTTTACGATTATTCTGCGGCGGTCGCTACCGGGTCTTTCGCCGGATCATCGACTTGTGGCGGGGCGCGGTTGGGCGCCTCGTTGTTGTCGTCGATCTGCGCGAGTTTCTCCCGCGCTTCCTCAGCCTCACGCTGCCTGTTCCACATACTGGCATAGAGTCCGCCGGAAGCCAAAAGCCGGCCGTGGGTACCGCGTTCGGCGATCCGCCCCTGGTCGAGCACGATGATCTCGTCGGCGCCGACGATGGTCGAAAGCCGGTGCGCGATCACCAGCGACGTGCGCCCGCGCGAGACCCGCTCCAGCGATTCCTGGATCTCGTGCTCGGTGTGGCTGTCGAGCGCCGAGGTCGCCTCGTCGAGCACCAGGATCGGCGGCGCCTTCAGCACGGTGCGCGCGATGGCGACGCGCTGTTTCTCGCCGCCGGACAATTTCAGCCCGCGCTCGCCGACCTGGGTTTCATATCCCTTCGGCGACATCTTGATGAAACTGTCGATCTGCGCCAGTTGCGCCGCCGCCTCCACTTCGGCGTCGCTGGCATTCCAGCGGCCGTAGCGGATGTTGTAACGGATGGTGTCGTTGAACAGCACGGTGTCCTGCGGCACCATGCCGATCGAGGCGCGCAACGAGCCTTGCGTCACCTCACGGATATCCTGGCCGTCGATCAGGATCCTGCCGCCGGAAACGTCGTACAGGCGGAACAGCAGCCGCGAGATCGTCGACTTGCCGGCCCCGGACGGACCGACGATCGCGACCGTCTTGCCGGCCGGCACCTCGAAGCTGAGGCCTTTCAGGATCGGCCGCTCGGCATCGTAGGCAAAACGCACGTCGTCGAAGCGCACGCTGCCCGAACTCACGACCAGCGGCACCGCGCCCTCGATATCCTTGACCTCCGGATGGCGCGACAGCACCTCGAACATCTTCTCGATGTCGATGATGGCCTGCTTGATCTCGCGATAAACCATGCCCATGAAATTCAGCGGCTGATAAAGCTGGATCATCATGGCGTTGATCATGACGAAATCGCCGACCGTATGGGTGCCGTCGCGGATGCCGGCGATACACATCAGCATGGTGCCGGTCAGCCCGGCCGTGAAGATCACCGCCTGCCCGGTATTGAGCACGGCCAGCGAGGTGTAGGTCCGCACGCTGGCTTTCTCGAAGCGCTCCATCGAATGATCGTAGCGCGCGGCTTCACGCGCCTCGGCGCCGAAATATTTCACCGTCTCGTAGTTCAGGAGCGAGTCGATCGCCTTGGTGTTCGCCTCGGTATCGGAATCGTTCATCTTGCGGCGGATCTCGATCCGCCACTCGGTCGCAAGATAGGTGAAATACATGAAGACCACGACGGTCGCCAAAACCGCGGCGACATAGCGCCAGTCGAACTGCCACAGCAGCACGCCGGCCAGCAGCGCGACCTCGACGATGGTCGGGATCAACTGCAGGATCACCATCCGCACGATGACTTCGATGCCGGAACGGCCGCGCTCCAGCACCCGCGTCAGTCCGCCGGTCTTGCGCTCGAGGTGGAAGCGCAGCGACAATTCGTGCATGTGGACGAAGGTGATGTAGGCGAGCTTGCGCACCGCATGCATCGCGACACGGGCAAAGATGCCGTCGCGCCATTGCGTCAGGATCGCCATCAACACGCGCAAGCCGCCATAGCCGAGCGTCATCAACAGCGGCGAGGCGATCAGCCACAGCGTCCAGTTCGACGGCGCGACCGGCGCCGTGCCCATGCCGTTGAGCGCGTCGATCGCCCATTTGAAGGTGAACGGCACCGCCAGCGTCGCGACCTTGGCGATCAGGAGCAGGACCACCGACCAGGCCACGCGCATCTTCAGGTCGGCGCGGTCGCCCGGCCAGATGAACGGCCACAGATGCGCCAGCGTCCCGATCAGGGTGGCCTTCTCGGCGGCGGTGCTGACGGAGGCCGGAGCGGCATCGGCTTGCGGATGCGAATCGGGGCGCATGTCAGTTCGAGGCCCGTGATGGGGCGGACCGGTCCGCAGTCAGGTGATGTCGGGGCGCTTGCATATGCCCGTCATATAGAGCGTTTGAATGCCGCGTACAGCCTTGAAAGATAAAACTTTCCTGCTTTTGAAGGCATTTTTGGGCGGTTTCCGCCGCGCAAGGCCCGGTATCGCCAGACTTGAGCTTTTTTCGCTGCAGTGCCACATGAATGGCATGAACCAAATCAAAACCGTCTGCGTCTATTGCGGCTCCGGCGCTGGATCCAACCCCCGTTTCGTGGAAGCCGCGATCGGCCTCGGCAAGGTCTTCGCCGACCAAAACATCCGTCTCGTCTATGGCGGCGGATCCGTCGGCCTGATGGGCGCGGTTGCCAAGTCCGTGCTCGATCACGGCGGCTCCGTCACCGGCATCATTCCCGAGTTTCTCCGGGCCAAGGAAAACGCCATGTCCGGCATCCAGGAAATGGTGATCACGCCCGACATGCATGAGCGCAAGCGCCTGATGTTCGAACGCTCGGACGCGTTCGTCGCCCTGCCCGGCGGCATCGGCACGCTGGAAGAGCTGGTCGAGCAGATGACGTGGCAGCAACTCGGCCGTCACACCAAGCCGGTGCTGCTCGCCAATATCGACAATTTCTGGGAGCCGCTGCTGTCGCTGCTCACGCATATGCGCGCCACCGAATTCATCCGGCCGGGCCTGAGCATCGACGTGCTCAAGGCCGAGCGGGTCGAGGACATTCTGCCAAGGCTGCGCGCCGCCGCGGCGCAGGCCCCGGCCGGCACCCAGGAGATGGCCCCGGAAATCGCGCGGCGGCTGTAAGGCAGCCTACCCGTCGCGATAAAGCCGCACGATCCCGGTCAGGTGATCCGCGCCAAGCTTGCGCGCAACTGCGGCCGACATCACCGCGCGCGCGGCATCGGAAAGCGGCACCGTCGCGCCCGCGGAATTCGCCAACGCGTGCACATAGCCGAGATCCTTCTCGGCCAGTTGAGCCGGAAACAATGGCGCAAAATCCCGCGTCAGCATCGAGGTTGCGGCGGCCTTCACGGCCGGACTGCAAACCGGTGTCCCGCCGAGGATGCCGACGACCCTTTCGACATCAACCCCGGCCTTAGCCAGAGCTCCCACAAGTTCGGCCAAAGCGGCGATTTGCACGCCAAACAGGGCGTTCACGGCGAGCTTGACGGCAACGCCGGCGCCAGCCGGGCCGGCATGATGGATCGCAGCGCCCATCGCCTGGAGTAACGGCTCGGCCCGGGCGACGACTTGAGCTTGGCCGCCGACGAAGTAGATGAGCTGGCGCGCGTCGGCCTGCGGCCGCGATCCGGCGACGGGAGCGTCGAGAAACGAAACCTCCGGCACTGCGTCGACCGCTCTCGCCAGCTCTCGCACCCAGTCCAATGAGAGTGTGGAGCTCTCGATTGCGACCGCGCCCGGTTTCATCCCAGCCAGCGCCCCGGTGCTTCGATCGAGCCAGATCGTCCGCGAGGCGTCGTCGTCACGCACCATTGCAATCACAAAATCTGCCTCTGCCACGGCCTCGCGCGGGGATCGGGCGATCGTGGCTCCCAGGTCCTGCAACGCCTGGCAGCGCGCGATGGTGCGATTCCACACTGTAACCCGGTAACCGGCGTTCACGAGGGCTTTGGCCATGCGCGATCCCATCGCACCGAGGCCGAGCACGGAAACGGTCGTCATCGTCGATGCTCCCACGGTAGCCATCGGCTCAGGCCGCCGCCGCGGCGGCCCGCCCGCGGGCGCGGTCCAGATGCTCCGCCAGCGCAGACGCATCGCCGGTCGTCGCTTCGATTCCGACATGTTCGACCACCGCGACGCCGAGGAAGCCGAGAACAAATTTCAGATAGGTCGTGCAGAAGTCCGCACCGGCAAGCGTGCCGTCGCCGAGGTAGCCACCCGCGCCGTAGGCGCTCACCAATGTGGCGCGGCGCATACCCAGGAGACCCTTGAAGCTCACGCCATCGTAGGAAAAGGTATGATTGATGCGAACGATCTGATCGATCCAGGCCTTGAGCGCGGCAGGCACCGTGAAGTTATACATCGGGACGGTGATGAGCATCTCGTCGGCGGACTTCAGTTCGGCAATCAAGGCATCCGACAGCGCGGTCGCGGCCTTGAGTTCGTCCGTCATGTCGTGCGGCGCGATATAGAAGCCGGTGATCGTCTCCTGCACGATCTGTGCGATCGGGTCCGCCGCCAGATCGCGACGGACGACGGCGAAGTCCGCACCGCGCGCTTGCCAGGCGGCCTCGAACCGGTCGCCGAGGTCACGGGAGATCGAACCGACGCGACGGGCGCTGGAGTCGATACGAAGCAGAACGGGCATGGGGGACTCTCCGGTTGAACGTGTTGCCACGCTAGTCCCGCCCGGCGCGTCAAAAAACGACTGGCGCTGCACCACACTCATGCATACTTTTCACGAATGGACCTAACTTCTATAAAATTGATGATCGACGTTGCCCGCAACCCCAGCTTCGCGAGGGTTGCCCGGCAGCACGACCTCGACCCTTCCTCGGTGTCGCGGACCATCGCTCAGGTGGAAGCTGAACTCGGTTTCAGGGTCTTTCAGCGCACCACGCGCAGCATGTCGCTGACCGAGGCAGGCGAGCGCTACATCCGCAGGATTGTGCCGGCACTCCAGGAGTTCGAAGCCGCCAATGAGGAAGCCGGCGCGCTGAACGCCAACCCGGCAGGCAGGCTCCGCTTGACCGCGTCCGTCGCCTTCGGCAATCGCTGTCTCGTTCCCTTGCTGCCGACCTTCAGAAAGAAATTTCCCGGCCTGCAACTCGAACTGATTCTGACCGACAGCAACCTCGACCTGGTCGGCGAGGCCATCGACCTCGCGATCCGTCTCGGCCCGAACCTGAGCGGCGACCTGATCGGTACCAAGCTGTTCGATACACGCTATCGCGTCTGCGCCAGTCCGGCCTATTTGAAGAGCGTTCCCGGCCTGAGGAAGCCGGCCGATCTCTCGGCGGTCGCTTCCCTGCTGTTCACCTACCCGGATTTTCGTTCGCGCTGGCTGTTTCGCAGCAGCCGCAAGGTCGTCACCGAGGTGCCGGTCAAGGGTGACATTCTCATCTCCAACGCGCTGGCGCTGCGTGAATGCGCGCTCGCGGGCCTCGGCCCGGCGCTGTTGCCCAATTGGCTGATCGACGAGGACATCGCCAAACGCCGTCTGGTTCAACTGTTTCCGGCCTATGATGCGACCGCAACGACGTTCGAAACTGCGGCGTTCGTGCTCTACCCGAACCGGGCATTTTTGCCGGCCAAGGTGCGACTGACCATCGACTTCCTGAGGCAACATCTGCCCCGGCAGCGTTCGCGCGCCTCAATCCGCTGAGGCTGGAAACGTCACCACCTCGATGCGGTTGCCGTCGGGGTCGATGACGAAGGCCGCGTAATAGCGCACGCGATCATGCGGACGGAGGCCGGGTCCGCCGTCGGAGCGGCCGCCGGTCGCAAGCGCGGCGGCATGGAACGCATCGACGTCGCCGGTTGCCTTCGCGCGGAGACAGATATGCGTGCCGCTCTCGTGCGGCACCGGCGCCATGCCGGCGCGGAGGTTGATCCAGAACTCCGGATAGTTCTTGCCGAAGCCGATGGTGGCAGGCCGCGTCACGAGGCGCGACAGGCCGAGCGGCGCCAGCGTTGCTTCATAGAAGCGAGCGGATCGCTCGAGGTCGCTGACGCCGACGGAGATGTGGTCGATCATGTGAAAGGCCTCCGATCTCTCCACGTCATTGCGAGGAGTTCTTGCGACGAAGCAATCCAGCTTTCTTTATGCCGCAAAGACTGGATTGCTTCGCTAAGCTCGCAATGACGGCGTGGGCAACCCAATCACGCCGGCGCGCCTGACTTCACCAGCTTGTAGATCACCGAATCCATCAGCGCCTGGAACGAGGCATCGATGATGTTGGGCGACACGCCGACCGTGGTCCAGCTTTCGCCCTGCTCGTCCTCGCTCTCGATCAGCACCCGCGTCACCGCTTCGGTGCCGCCATTGAGGATACGGACGCGGTAGTCGATCAGCTTCAGACCTTCGATGTATTTCTGGTACTTGCCGAGATCTTTCCGAAGTGCGACGTCCAGCGCATTGACGGGGCCGTTGCCTTCCGCCGCCGAGATCAGGTGCTCGCCGGCGACATCGACCTTCACCACCGCCAGCGCCACGGTGACCCGCTGGCCGTTGGCGTTGTAGCGTTGCTCGACATTGACGTCGAACTGCTCGACCCGGAAATACTCCGGCACCCGGCCAAGCGTGCGCCGCGCCAGCAGATCGAACGAGGCGTTCGCCGACTCGTAGGCGAAACCGGCGGCCTCGCGCTCCTTCAACTCCTCGACCAGCCGCGCCAGTTTCGGGTCGCTCTTCTCATAGGCGATACCGGCGCGGTCGAGTTCGGCCATCACGTTGGAGCGGCCGGCCTGATCCGACACCAGCACCTTGCGATGGTTGCCGACCAGTTCCGGCAGCACGTGCTCGTAGGTGTGCGGGTCCTTCATCACGGCGGAGGCATGAATGCCGGTCTTGGTCACGAACGCGCTTTCGCCGACATAGGCCGCGTGGCGGTTCGGCGCGCGGTTGAGCATGTCGTCGAGTGCGCGCGACACCGTCATCAGGGTCGCCATCTTTTCCTGCGTCACGCCGATCTCGAAGGCGTCGGAGAATTCGTTCTTCAGCCGCAGCGTCGGGATCAGCGAACAGAGATTGGCATTGCCGCAGCGTTCGCCGAGCCCGTTCAACGTGCCCTGGATCTGTCGTGCGCCGGCGCGCACCGCGGCCAGCGAGTTCGCCACCGCCTGCTCGGTATCGTTATGGGCGTGAATGCCGACATTGCCGCCGGGGATGTTCTTCACGACATCGCCGACAATGGTCTCGACCTCGTGCGGCATGGTGCCGCCGTTGGTGTCGCACAGTACCACCCAGCGCGCGCCGGACTCATACGCCGCCCTGGCGCAGGCCAGCGCAAAGTCGCGGTTTTCCTTGTAGCCATCGAAGAAATGCTCGCAGTCGACCATCACCTCGCGGCCGGCGGCTTTCGCCGCAACGACGCTGTCGCGGATCGAGGCGATGTTTTCCTCGTTGGTGGTCTCCAGTGCGACACGCACCTGATAGGCGGACGACTTTGCCACGAAGCAGATCGCATCCGCCTTGGCTTCGATCAGCGCAGCCAGCCCGGGATCGTTGGAGGCCGATCGGCCGGGACGCCGCGTCATGCCGAACGCGGTGAATCTGGCGTGGCCGAGCTTTGGCTTCGTGGCAAAAAACTCGGTGTCGGTCGGATTGGCGCCGGGATAGCCGCCCTCGACATAATCGATGCCGAGATCGTCGAGCATCCCGGCGATGATCTGCTTGTCATGCAGCGTGAAATCGACGCCGTTGGTCTGCGCGCCGTCGCGCAGCGTGGTGTCGAACAGATAGAGACGTTCGCGGCTCATGATGGCGCTCCCGGCGCGGCGCTATCGGCCAGCGTCTTCTGCATCGTGGTGTTGGCGAGCCATTCGCCATTGATGGTGACGGTGTTGCGCTGCTTGCCGACGTAACCGCGCTTCTGGAAAAACGCTTCCGCGGTATCGCTGGCATCGACCGTTAGGCTCTTGGCCCCGCGGGCGCCGGCCAGTTTTTCCAGCGCATCGACCAGCATCGAGGCGACGCCCTGCCCGGCCGCGCTCGGATGCACATAGAGCATGTCGATGTGATCAGGCCCCTTCAGCGAGGCGAAACCGACCGGCGAATTCTGCACCGTCGCGATCAGCGTCAATTGACCCGCGAGCTTCTTGCCGAAGGTCTCTTCATCCCCCGCGACTTCAGCCCAGGCTTCCTGCTGCGCCTCGCTGTAGTCGTCGCCGGTCAAATCCTCGATCGCGGCAACGAAGATCGCCGCCAGGACCGGTGTGTCCGCCGGCAAAAACGGCCGCAAGCCAGGTTTGGGTACCGTCTGTCCCATCGCGCTCACCACAGACCGTACAGTTTGGTGGCCAGCGCCACCGCGCCCACGATAAGCAGGATCTTCAGCGCGATATAATAGAGCCAGTGCTTCGGGAACGGCGTAACGGGTTTCGTCATCACGCAACCTCCCACGTGGTCATGGGTTTTCCATCGGCATCCTTGCCGTCCTTGATCGCAACGCCCATCGCGGCGAGTTCGTCACGAATACGGTCGGACTCCCTGAAATCCTTTCGCGCACGCGCGGCGGCGCGGTCCGCGATCAACCGATCGACCGCGGCGGCATCGACACCGCTCGCCTGCTGCTTTCGACCTTTCCACGCAGCCGCACTCTCGGACAGGAAACCGAGCAACCTGAGCGAGGCCGCAAATTCGCCGCGCTCACGCTCGCCGCCGGAAGCCGCGGCATGCCGCAGACCGTGCAACGCCGTGATCGCCTGCGACGTGTTGAGATCGTCCGACAACGCCTCGATCACGGCGTCAGCAGGCCGCTCCCCCCCGGCATCGGCCGCAACCGCATACCAGTCGTCGAGCGTCTTCGCGCTCTCTTCCAGAGCTTTCGCGGTCCAGTCGATCGGCGAACGGTAATGGGTCTTCAGCATGTTGAGGCGCAGCACCTCGCCCGGCCAGTCCGCCAGCGACTCCCGGATCGTGATGAAGTTGCCGAGGCTCTTCGACATCTTCTCGCTCTCGACCTGCAGGAAGCCGTTGTGCATCCAGACATTGGCCATGCGGCTGGCATGGAACGCGCAGCAGCTTTGCGCGAGTTCGTTCTCATGGTGCGGGAACACCAGGTCGATGCCGCCGCCATGAATGTCGAACTGCTCGCCGAGATGTTTCCAGGCCATCGCCGAGCACTCGATGTGCCAGCCGGGACGCCCCTGCACGGCAATCCCCGCCGGCGACGGCCAGGAGGGCTCGCCGGGCTTTGCGGGTTTCCACAGCACGAAGTCGGTGGTGTCGCGCTTGTAGGGCGCGACGTCGACCCGGGCGCCGGCAATCATCTCGTCGAGCGAACGGTTGGCGAGCGCACCGTAGCGCGGCAGCACCGACTTCGCCGCGTTCATCGCCTGCGGCGAGAACAGCACGTGGTCTTCGGCGACATAGGCGAAGCCGCCGGCGACCAGTTTCTCGATGATCGTACGCATCTCGGCGATATGTTCGGTCGCGCGCGGCTCGACCGTCGGCCTGAGGCTCCCGATCGCGTCGACGTCCTCGTGAAACTGCTTCTCGGTCAGTTCGGTGACCTTGCGGATCGCCTCGTTGAGCGGCAGGCCGGGAAAATCCCGCGCCGCGCGATCGTTGATCTTGTCGTCGACGTCGGTGATGTTGCGGACATATTTGACGTGATTGTCGCCGTAGAGGTGCCGCAGCAGGCGGAACAGCACGTCGAACACGATCACCGGGCGCGCGTTGCCGATATGCGCGAAGTCGTAGACCGTCGGTCCGCAGACGTACATGCGCACGTTCGCGGGATCGAGCGGCGTGAACGGCCGCTTCTCCTTGGTCAAGGTATCGTAGAGACGTAATGACATGGATATCCGTACCTTTCGGCCGGGCGTCCAGTGATCTCGGTTGTGAGAAAAGACGGCCTCAGCCAGCGAATCGCTAGCTAATAATCTCGCGGCAAATGCTGCAGATGGCGAGGAGACCGTTCATGGTTCCACCATGTCCCAGCCCGGGGCATGGCGTCAAGGCCCTGTTTGCGCGCGATTTCGGGACTGAATTAGCCCTGCCTGCACGCCAAACAGATGCTCGGGCATTTATGGTTAATCATTATTAACACTTTCGGCTTATCCCTGCGTGGCGCCCCTCAATCCCCCCTCCGGTGTCCCATGCGAATTTCCTCAGCATTCCTTTTCGATGCCGTTGTGGCTTGCGGCCTCCTGTTCGCCATCACGGCCGCGCACGCCGACAGCCGCGTTTTCATTATTGCCAATCAGGCCGACGGCTATGGTGTCGACCAGTGCCTGGCCAAGGGCGAGAAATGCGGCGCGCATGCCGCCCGCTCCTATTGCCAGTCACGGGAATTTGCACAGGCCACCGCCTACCGCCGTGTCGATCCCGACGAGATTACCGGCTCGGTTCCCAGAACCGGGGGCGAGAAATGCACCGGCAGCGGCTGCAACGAATACGTCGCCATCACCTGCCAGCGCTGAAGGGGCTTTTCGAGCGAAATCAAGGGGTGGCAAGGGAATAGATTGCCACACCCGTGCCCCGGAAACGACGTGACGCTGCCCCGAGAAGCAGGTATGTGATGCGGCCTTGGCCGCACCATTGCCGCCATGGCCGCGCCCCGGGGCACCCGAGCCGCGCGGAACCTCTCGATGGCCGGATATGCTCGAAATACGTGACGCTGCCCTTTCCCGCTGGATCCTGACCGGCGCCATGCTGCTCGGCCTTACCGCCGTGAGCGCACCTGCATCGGCACAGATGAGCCAGGGCGCCCCGCCGCCTCAGCAAGCCGCGCCGCAGCCCGCTCCCGCACAAGGCAATCCGATGTGCGTCCGGCTCGAAGGCCAGTTGGCGACCATCGACCGCGGTGGCGGCAGCGGCGATCCCGCCAAGGACGACCAGATCCGCCGCTACCAGGAAGCCGCCGGCAAGCAGCAGGCCGAACTCGATCGCGTCACCATGCAGGGCAAGCGCATGGGCTGCGAAAGCTCGGGCTTCTTCTCGCTGTTCAACGGCCAGTCCGAGAAATGCGGACCGATCAACACCCAGATCCAGCAGATGCGCGGCAATCTGGACCAGATCACCACCAGCCTCGAGCGTTTGCGCTCCGGCGGCATCGGCGGCGCCGATCGCGAGAACCAGCGCCGCTCGGTGCTAACGGCGCTGGCGCAGAACAATTGTGGCCCGCAATACGCCGCGGCTGCGCGCAACAGCGGCGGCGGCAACTTCCTCGACAACATGTTCGGCAACAACGGCAACCAGATCCCGCCGCCATCCGCCGAATTCGGTCCGCAGTCCGGTACCTTCCGCACCGTCTGCGTCCGCACCTGCGACGGCGCCTACTTCCCGGTCTCGTTCGCGACCGTGCAGGCGCGCTTCCCCGACGACGAGAAGAGTTGCAAGGCGCTGTGCCCGGCAACCGAAGCGACGTTGTTCACCTATCGCAACCCCGGCGAAGACATCAATCAGGCGGTATCGCTCGCCGGCCAGACCTACTCGTCACTTCCCAACGCATTCAAGTTCCGCAGCGAGTTCAATCCGTCCTGCGCCTGCAAGGCCGCGGGCCAGACCTGGTCCGATGCGCTGAAGTCGGTCGAGGACAAGGCTGCGGCCGAACAGCAGGGCGACATCATCGTCACGGAAGAAAGCGCGCGGAAGATGCAGCAGCGCGCCCAGCCGGGGACGAAGACGACACCGGCCAAGAAGGGCGCGGCACCGGCCACGGCCACTGCCCCGCCGCCTGCTGCAGCGCCTGCGGCGGACGCAACGACGGCGACCGATGAGAAAAAGCCGATCCGCACCGTCGGCCCGACGTTCATTCCGCCGAAGCAGTAACCGGCTCCGGCCTCATGGTTCGAGATGAAGCCGCGCGGCCCTACCCTTCGAGTGCTTCGGCCGAGGCGCGGCCGGCGCGGGTGACTAGCGTGTCGTCGGGTTCGGGCAAGGCCTTGCCGTTATCGCGAAAACGGTTGGTGATGGGATAGCGGCGATCCCGGCCGAAATTCTTTTGCGTCACCTTCACGCCGGGCGCGGCCTGCCGGCGCTTGTATTCGGCGACGTTGAGCAGCCGGTCGATCCGGGTCACGACGTCGGCCGGGAAACCGGCGGCGATGATCGCAGCCAGCGGCTCCTCGCGCTCGACCAGCCGTTCGAGAATGCCGTCCAGCATGTCGTAGGGCGGCAGCGAATCCTGATCGGTCTGGTTCTCGCGCAATTCGGCCGTCGGCGGCCGGACGATGATGTTGACCGGGATCACCTCGCCCGAAGGGCCAAGTGCGCCATCGGGCTTCCACTCGTTGCGCAGGCTCGAGAGGCGGAACACTTCGGTCTTGTAGATGTCCTTGATCGGATTGTAGCCGCCGTTCATGTCGCCATAGATGGTGGCGTAGCCGACCGACATTTCCGACTTGTTGCCGGTCGTGACCACCATCGCGCCGGTCTTGTTCGAAATCGCCATCAGCAGCGTGCCGCGGGTACGCGCCTGCAGGTTCTCTTCGGTGATGTCGCGCGGCAGGCCCGCGAACGGGACGGAGAGGATTTTCTCGAAGCCGTTGACGGCATCCGCGATCGGCAGCACCTCGTAAGGGAAGCCGAGCGCCTTGGCGAGCTTGGCGGCGTCGTCGAGCGACACCTGCGCCGTGAAGCGAAACGGCAGCATCACGCCGCGGACTTTTTCAGCGCCGAGCGCATCCACCGCAATTGCCGCGCACAGCGCGGAATCGATGCCGCCGGAAACGCCGAGCAACACGCCGGGGAAACCGTTCTTGCGGACGTAATCGCGCAAGCCGAGCACGCAAGCCGCGTAATCGCCCTTGTCGCCATCAACGAGCGGCGCCACCGGCCCCTTGCAGCGCCAACCATCCGCGCCCTTGGTCCAGCGCAAGGTGGTGATGTTTTCCTCGAACGCCGGCAATTGGGCTGCGACCGACAGATCGGCGTTCAGCGCAAACGAGGCGCCGTCGAACACCAATTCGTCCTGGCCGCCGATCTGGTTCAGATAGACCAGCGGCAATCCGCTTTCGGTGACGCGGGCGACCGCGATTGACAGCCGCAGGTCGTTCTTGTCGCGCGCATAGGGCGAGCCGTTCGGCACCACCAGAATTTCCGCACCGGTTTCGGCAAGGCACTCGACGACGTTTTCGTAGTCTTCGGACTCTTCGAGCCAGATGTCTTCGCAGATCGGCACGCCGACGCGGATGCCGCGCACCGTGACCGGACCCGAGGCAGGGCCACGCGCGAACAGGCGCTTTTCGTCGAACACGCCGTAGTTCGGCAGGTTGGCCTTGAAGCGAAGCGCTGCAATGCGGCCCTGATCGAGCAGCGCGCAGGCGTTATAGAGCTTGCCCTCCTCGACCCAGGGCGTGCCGATCAGCACCGCAGGCCCACCGCCGGCGGTCTCGCGCGCCAGTTCCTCGATCGCGGCGCGACAGGCGGCCTGAAACGCCGGCTTCAGCACCAGGTCTTCCGGCGGATAGCCGGTGATGAACAGTTCCGGCAGCACCAGCAGGTCGGCGCCGTCGGCTTTCGCCCTGTCGCGCGCGGTACGCGCCTTGGCGGCATTGCCGGTGACGTCGCCGACGGTCGGATTCAACTGCGCCAGCGTGATCGTGAAAACGGGTTCGGTCATGGGGCGATGGTGCCTTGCAGCGCGGCCAACTTCAATCGATTGATTTAGAACGCGCCCATGCGCTCAGTGAGGGCGAACAGCCAGAACCCGCCGGCCATCAACAGCGCGACGCCGACGGCGGCCGATCCCATGTCCTTGACCCGGCCGATCTGCGGGTCGTGCTCGGTGGTCAGGCGGTCGGCGAGCTTTTCGATCGCGGTGTTGAGCAGTTCGACCACGAGCACGAACGCGACCGCCGCGACCAGCTCGAAGCGCCGCATCATGGTGGCGCCGACCAACCACGCCAGCGGCAGCGACAGCGCCAGCGCGAAGATTTCCTCGCGGACAGCCTGCTCCGACCGGATCGCAAAAGCGAGCCCGTTACGCGTGTTGACCGTGGCCCGCCAAAGTCGCAGCAAATCAGAGACCCGCTGCGGCCGGCATCGGCTTTTCCTTGCCCACGCGTTCCTGCTTCAGCAGTTCAGCGATCAGGAAAGCCATGTCGATGGACTGTTCGGCGTTCAGACGCGGATCGCAGACCGTATGGTAGCGGTCGTTGAGGTCCTCGTCGGTGATGGCGCGCGCGCCGCCGATGCATTCGGTGACGTCCTGCCCGGTCATCTCCAGATGCACGCCGCCGGCGTGGGTGCCTTCGGCGGCATGGATCGCAAAGAACGACTTCACTTCCGACAGCACCCGGTCGAACGGGCGGGTCTTGTAGCCTGATGTCGAGGTGATGGTGTTGCCGTGCATCGGGTCGCACGACCAGACCACGACGCGCCCTTCCCGCTTCACGGCGCGGATCAGGGGGGCCAGATGATCGCCGATCTTGTCGGAGCCGAAGCGGTTGATCAGCGTCAGCCGGCCGGGTTCGTTGTCGGGGTTGAGGATGTCGATCAGCTTCAAGAGTTCGTCCGGCTTCAGCGACGGGCCGCATTTCAGGCCGATCGGGTTCTTGATGCCGCGGAAATATTCGACATGGGCGTGGTCGAGCTGGCGGGTGCGGTCGCCGATCCAGATCATGTGCCCCGAGGTCGCGTACCAGTCGCCGGTGGTCGAATCGACGCGGGTGAAGGCCTGTTCGTAACCGAGCAGCAGCGCTTCGTGGCTGGTGTAGATCTCGGTGGCGCGCAGTTCGGGATGGCTCTCGAGATCGAGGCCGCAGGCGCGCATGAAGTTCAGCGCGTCCGAGATGCGATCGGCCAGTTCCTTGTAGCGGCTGGACTGCGGCGAATCCTTCAGGAAGCCCAGCATCCACTGGTGCACGCTGCCGAGATTGGCGAAACCGCCGGTCGCGAATGCGCGGAGCAGGTTCAGCGTCGCCGCCGACTGCCGGTAGGCCATCAA
>Ga0209023_10001265_pt1 | contig 34528 bp, 19 predicted proteins | sample LakOneMetagenome_FD_187468 | JGI IMG/M metagenome (GOLD analysis project Ga0209023, IMG submission 187468) | Freshwater and sediment microbial communities from Lake Erie, Canada (SPAdes) (version 2) | ecosystem: Environmental > Aquatic > Freshwater > Lentic | place: Lake Erie, Canada...
CGATCTCTGACGGTCAGGACGCCGTTGGCGTCGGCCGTCTTCAGGTTCGAATAGGCAAACTGCGTGTAGGACAGGCCGTGGCCGAACGCGAACAGCGGCTCGTGCTTCTTGAGGTCGAACCACTTGTAGCCGACCGCCGCGCCTTCGATCGTATAGTCGACGTCGAACAGGGCGTCGGGCGTCTTGGGATCGCCGTCCAGCTTGGGGCGGGGCAGTTGGGCGACGTCCCGGGGGAAGGTCACGGGCAGGCGGCCCGAGGCGTCGACCTCGCCGGTCAGCACGCGGGCGATGGCCTCGCCGCCGTTCGTGCCGGGGAACCAGGCCTGCAGCACGGCGCCGACCTCGTTCAGCCAGGGCATGACCACGGGGCCGCCGGTTTCCAGCACGACCACCGTCCTGGCGTTGGCCTTGGCGACGGCGGCGATGGTGGCGTCCTGGTCCTTGGGCAGGTTCAGCGTCCAGACGTCTTCGGACTCGGTGGTCCACTGGTCGGCGAAGACGATGGCCAGGTCGCTTTCGGCGGCCAGCTTGGCGGCGGCGGCCGGGTCCTTGCCGTCGGCGAAGGTCACCTTGGCGTTCGGGAAGCGGGCCTGCAGCGCCTTCAGCGGCGAGGACGGGTAATAGATCACCGGGCCCGGCCAGGTCGCGGGCAGCAGGCCCTGCACGGCGCGGCCGCCGGCCGGATAGACCTGCGACGAGCCGCCGCCCGACAGAACGCCGACATCGGCATGGGCGCCGATCACCGCGATGGTCTTGGCGGTCTTCGCCAGGGGCAGGAGGCCGCCCTCGTTCTTCAGCAGGACCATGCCTTCCTCGGCGTCGGCCTGGCTGACCAGACCGTTGGCCTTCAGGTCGATGGGCGCGATCTTGACCGGATGGTCGACCGCGCCGCTGGCGAACAGGGCGCGGGTGATGCGGCGGGCCATGTCGTCCAGGCGCGCGCCGCTGACGGCGCCGCTGGCCAGGTCGGCCTTGAGCACCGAGCCCAGGAAGTCCTGCTTGTCGAAGGCGCGGCCGGCGGACTGCTGATCCAGGCCCGCATTGACGGCCTTGGAGCCGGAATGCACTGCGCCCCAGTCGCTCATTACATAGCCCTTGAAGCCCCAGTCCTTCTTCAGGACCGTGTTCAGCAGCCAGTCGTTCTCGCAGGCATAGACACTGTTGACGCGGTTGTAGGCGCACATCACCGAGTGCGGATCGGACTGCTCCATGGCGAACTGGAAGGCCAGCAGGTCCGACATCCGGGCCGAGGGCTCGTCGATATTGGCGCTGAGGACGAAGCGGCCGGTCTCCTGATTGTTCAGGGCGTAGTGCTTGATGGTCGAGACGATATTGTTGGACTGGATGCCCTTGATCTGAGCGCCGACCATGACGCCGGCCAGCAGGGGGTCCTCGCCGCCATATTCGAAGTTGCGGCCGTTGCGCGGCTCGCGCACCAGGTTGACCCCGCCGGCCAGCATGACGTTGAAGCCGGAATTGCGGGCCTCTGACCCGATCATCGCGCCGCCCTTATAGGCCAGCTCGGGATTCCAGGTGGCGGTGGTGGCCATGCCCGAGGGCAGGGCGGTGCGTTCGCGAAATTCCTTGGCGCTGCCTTGCGTGGCCACGCCGATGCCGGCGTCGGTTTCCCATTGCGCCGGGATCCCCAGGCGCGGGATGCCCTTGACGTAGCCCGCTGAGCCGGGGAGCGAGCCCTCGATGCGCTCGTATTTGGGCTTCATGTCGGCGCCGAAATAGCCAAACACCAGGGTCAGCTTCTCGTCCTGGGTCATGGCCTTGACCACCAGGTCGGCGCGGGTGTCGGGGTCGAGCTTTGGGTTCAGCCAGGGCTGGCCGGCCGAAGCGGCAGGGGGCGCGGTCTGGGCCTGGGCGTTCAGCGCCGTGGCGGACGCGCCGATCATCAGCGCCAGGGCCAGGCCCTGGAATGTCTGCCGGTTCATGTTTCCTCCGTACTCGTTTGTCTGGGCCGCCGGCCGTTGTCGGCTCGGCGGCGAAGGGGATCAGGTCTTTCGCTTCGGCGGTCCGTCGCTGCGCACGGGGCCGGTCGATTCGCGCACGACCAGGCTGTGCTGGGCCAGGAACGGCGCGGCGGCCTTGCCGGCGACCTCGTTGGCGTTCCAGGCGCTGAAGGTCTGCAGGGCCCGCAGCGCCATCTGTTCGAAGGGCTGGCGGATTGTGGTCAGGGTCGGCCAGATCACTCCGGCGATCGGCGCGTCGTCGAAACCGACCACCGAGATATCGTCCGGAATGCGCAGGCCGCGGCGCTGGGCCTCCATGCAGGTGGCGGCGGCCATGTCGTCATTGGCGGCGAAGATCGCGGTGGGCGGCTCGTCGATGTCGAGCAGGACCCTGGCTGCCTCGACGCCGGTCTTGAAGGTGAACTCGCCGTCGGCGATCAGCTCCGGCGCGGGGCGCGGCAGGCCTCGGGCGGCATAGGCCTCGAAGAAGCCGTTGCGGCGATGGGTGCTGGCGGCGTGGTCGGGATGGCCCGAGATATGGCCGATCCGGGTGTGGCCCAGGCTGAACAGGTGCTCGACCACCTCGCGGGCGGCGGCGCGATCATCCATTGCGATGGCGGGAAAGAACGGGTCTGGGCTGGTCGGCGAGATCAGCACGCAGCGGACCTCGAGCTCGCGCATCAGCTCCTTCAGCGGCCCAAAGTCGCATTCGGGCGGCAGCAGGATCATCTCGCGCACGCCGCCGTCGGCGACGAAGGCGCGGATGCGGTCCTGCCAGCCGGCGACCGGGCCGTCGAACAGGTCGACCGTCAGGTGGCGGCCGGTCTCGACGCAGGCCAGCAGCAGGGCGTGGTGAACCTTGGTGTGATAGCCGCCGCTGGGATCGCCCATCAGGACCCCGACCGAGGACGAGGTCTGCGAGCGCAGGCTGCGCGCCACGGCGCTGGGCTGGTAGCCCAACTCCTGCATGGCCGCGCGGACGCGCTCGCGCGTCTTGGCGCTGACGCTCTCATGATCGTTGAGCACGCGAGAGACCGTCTTGGGCGAGACATCCGCCCGCTCGGCCACATCGTGGATCGTCGCCATTACGTTTCTGCACCCGGTTCCGCGTTCTTACTGACCAGACTCCACCACGGTGAAGGTGGCAGGGGCAAGGCGACGCGTCATGCAAGCCATAGCTCACGGTGTCCGGCTTGTCATGCACTAGGACAAAATCAGGTCATATCGGGTCATTTTGCGAGACATTTTTGGGACATGAATTCGCGTCCCATTGCCTGATTCCGGGGGCGTTCAGCCTTGAGGGAGTCGTTCCTGAAAAGCCATTGGGAGCGTTACCATCGGGGCGCGAAAAGGGGTTTCGGAAAGCGTAAATGGGGTAAATCCGGAGATTTTTCCCGGATATTCGAGGTGGTGGGGCGGTTGGCGGGCTCATTTCCGAGCCCGGACCGCGTTTGGGCAGGTTGGCCCGGGGCGGGTAAAAGCCTTGTGCGGCAGGAATGACAACGTTGACATTCTTGTTGACTTGGTCGGGACATTTGATGATGTTGGGCTCAACCGATAACGGCGTTGGGCCGGAATCGACAGCCCGGGCGCTGGGGGTCGCCGTCAAGAACGGACATCGCGGACAGACAGTTCGCCGGGCCTGAAAGCGCTCAATCGGTCCTGGAATGCGTCGCGTAGACGACGCGCCCTGGAACGGGGCGGACGATCAAATAAAAACGTTAGTTGGGGAGCTAGGAATTTGACTAATCAACGTAGGAAAGCCGTGCTTACGCGCGGCCTGGCGGTGGCCTTGCTGGCCGGCGCCTCGCAGGTGGCTCTGACCACCGGCGCATTCGCTCAGGACACCACCGTCGAAGAAGTGGTCGTCACCGGGGTTCGCGGATCTCAGATCAAATCGGTGGACGTCAAGCGCACGCAGGCGTCGATCGTCGATGCGATCTCGGCGGAAGACATCGGCAAGCTGCCGGACGTCACCATCGCCGACTCCCTGCAGCGCATCTCGGGCATCCAGATCCAGCGCGACGCGGGCGAAGGCAAGAACGTCAATATCCGCGGCCTCAAACAGGTCATCACCCTGCTGAACGGCGAGCAGTATCTGAGCGCCGGCAACATGGGCGAGGCCAAGCCTGACCTGTTGGACGTCCCCTCGCAGCTGATGAACCAGGTGCTGGTCTACAAGTCCACCAGCCCTACCAACGCTCTCTCGGGCATCTCGGGCACGATCGATCTGCGCACGCGTCGCCCGTTCCAGTTCGGCGAGGGCCTGAGCTTCACCGGCGCGGCCGAAGCGCAGCGTGGTGATCGCACCAAGGAAAACGACTACCTGGTCAACGGCGTCCTCAACTGGCGCAACGACCGCGTCGGCCTTATGGTCTCGGCCGCCAAGAGCAAGTCGAACCTGGGCAACAACTATTCGGGCACCGTCGGCCTGTCGGGCAATAACGATTGGGGCGGCAACTTCCCCAACAGCTTCATCTCGCCGCACGGCTTCGAAAGCTTCAACCGCGTGGTCGAGCGTGACCGCCTGGGCGTCAATGTCGCCTTCGAAGCTGATCTGGGCGAAGGCTTCACCCTGATCGCCGAGGGCTTCTACGCCGAGCTTGAGGAGTATAACCGCGCCGTCGGCCTCAACATCTCCAACCGCTGGGATGGCGGCGCCTTCGGCGCCTGGACCAAGCCCACGGCGTCTACTCCGGTCGGCATCGGCAACTGGCTGGCCGTCGACGAGTACGACATCAATGCCTGGTGGGTGAACTCCTTCACCGTCAACCGCACGACCAAGTCGAAGACCAAGAACTACAATCTCGAACTGAACTATGACAACGACGGCCCCTTCACCTTCGAAGCGCGCGCCATTCGCGCGGACGGCGATCGTCTGAGCATGAACGGCCAGGCCCAGGGCGACCTGAGCAACTGGCGTTATGGTGACGGTCGCTTCAACCTCTTCCGCGACGCCGCCGATCGCACCCGCGGCACCTTCTATCCCAAGGCCATCTGCGACAAGTTCCCCGTTTCACGCCGCACCAACGCCGTCGCGGGCAGCGCTGGCGGTTGCTATCTGGATCCGAACCCGTTGGGCTACGGCGCCAACCCGCAGCTGCATTACAACATCAGCGGCGACAAGGCGGTGTGGTCGGGCTTCGACCGTCCGCTGGCCGGCGGTCTGGGCGCGGGCAAGAGCCTCAAAGACTACATGGCTAACAAGGATAGCTATGCGATCGGGGCCTTCTCGTCGGAAGGCAACAATGAAATCGAGTCGGACATGAACGTGTTCCGCGCCGATGGTCATTACCGGTTCGACGACAAGTTCCTGGGCTTCATCACCAAGGTCGACGCCGGCGTTCGCCAGAGCAAGCGTTCGGTCGAGGTCGAGCAGTTCCACCTGTTCTCGGGCTTCTACGGCGGCTCGCCCGGCGCGGTCCAGGCCAACGGCCTGCCGGTTCCGGCCGGCGGCTGCGAGGCCCAGTGGAAGGCCATCGACGTCGTCATGAACCAGAACCAGTGCCAGGCGGGCGAATTCGTGCCCGATCCGGTCACCGGCCTGCAGGTGTTCCAGGGCTATACGGTCAATCAGCCGACGCGTCTGGACACCTACAACAACGTGGTCTGGGTCGATGACCTGGGTGGCGTGACCGAGGGCATCCCGGGCTTCTGGGCGATCGATCCGCGCGACTTCGACGATGCGGAAGCCTTCCACAAGAAGGTCTTCGGCGGCGCCATTCGCGTCCAGATCCCCGGCCAGACCTATGACGTGACGCTCAGCGAGCAGAGCGCGTTCGGCGCCGCCAACTTCGAAATGGGCGGCCTGTCGGGCAATGTCGGCCTGCGTGTCATCGAGACCGAACTGACGGTGAAGCAGAACCTCACCGGCGACACCCGTAACTACGGCGACACCAACGCCGACGCGGGTGACAATGTCACCAAGCGCAAGTACACTGACTGGCTGCCGTCGGTGAACCTGACCTACGATCTGGGTGAGCACTTCAAGATCCGCGCCGCCTATTCCAAGACCATGCAGCCCCTCGACCTGGGCAGCTATGGCGGCGGTCTGAAGATCAACACGTCCGACTGCGGCGCGGCCCTGCCGAACGTCCGTTGCGTCACCAGCGCCAACGCCGACGGCAACCCGAACCTGGATCCGTGGCGCTCGCAGAACTTCGACGGCGCCGTCGAGTACTATTTCGGTCGCGCCTCGATGCTGAACATCTCGGCCTTCAAGCTGAAGATCGACAGCTTCGTGACCGGCGGCACCACTACGGGCCGCTTCCCCGATCAGGACGGCGTGATCCGTCGCACCGTCAACGTCACCCTGCCGATCCAGGGCGATGGCGGCGAGGTGAAGGGTCTGGAAGTCGGCGCCAAGCTGGCGATGAGCGATATCCTGCCCGAGGCTGGCTTCCTGTCGAACTTCGGCGTGGACACCAACTACACCAACTCGCCCAGCAAGGAATCGCGGACGGGTCTCGACGGCAAGAAGCTGACCTTCGTCGACAACTCCAAGCACCAGTTCAACCTGGTGGGTTGGTATCAGGACGAGAAGCTGCAGGCGCGCGTCGCCTACAACTATCGTACAGATCGTTTGGCCGAAGTGATGAGCAACAACATCCCGATCTATCAAGACAGCACGGGCTATGTTGATGTTAATGTCAGCTACAATGTTCGCGACAATGTCACGGTTTACTTCAATGGTTCTAACGTGACCGGCGAGATCGAGGATTACTACGCCAAGTTCGCAGCGGGTAAGACCCAATACATCAAGCAAAACGAGTTTGAACCCCGCTACACCGTCGGCCTTCGGGCGCGCTGGTAACCTCTAGGCTCACCTCCTGCGGCCGCCGTGACCCCCCGCGTCACGGCGGCTCTTTTTTGGAGGCGGACCTGTCCGAGACGGATGCCAGGCGATAGCCTCAATATCCACCGGACCTATCTGAATGCGCTTCGGGAGGGCGATCTTGGACCAGCCCATGACTGACAACCGTATTCGCAGCGTCGTGATCGTTGGCGGCGGTACGGCCGGCTGGATGGCGGCGGCCAGCCTGCAGCGTCATTTCCAGGGCTCGCCCCTCAAGATCACCCTCATCGAAAGCTCCGAGATCGGGACCGTCGGGGTTGGCGAGGCGACGATCCCGACCATCCGCAATTTCTACCAGAACCTGGGTCTTACCGACCTGGATGTGATGCGCGCCACCGGCGCCACCTGCAAGCTGGGCATCCGGTTCAAGGACTGGCTCAAGCCCGGCTCGTCCTTCATCCATCCGTTCGGCCTGTTCGGCCAGGACCTGCGCGGCGTGCCGTTTCATCACTACTGGCTGCGGCTGAAGGCCCTGGGCGAGACAGCCGCGATCGGCGAATACTCCCTGGGCGCCTCGCTGGCCAAGGGCGGCAAGTTCACCCAGCCGTCTCGCAACCCGCCGTCCACCCTGTCGGTCTTCGACTGGGCCCTGCATTTCGACGCCAGCCTGTTCGCCAAGTTGATGCGCGAGGTCGCCGAGAAGGCCGGGGTCAAACGCATCGACGCCCGGATCAACAAGGTTAATCTGCGTTCCGAGGACGGCTTCATCGCCTCGGTCGATCTGGACAACGGCGCTACGGTTGAAGGCGAGCTGTTCATCGACTGCTCGGGCTTCCGGGGCCTGCTGATCGAAGAGGCGCTGCACACCGGCTACGAGGACTGGAGCCCGTGGCTGCTCTGCGACCGCGCCCTGGCCGTGCAGAGCGAGGGCAGCGGAGAGCCGCCGCCCTATACTGACGTCACGGCCCATTCCGCCGGCTGGCGCTGGCGGATCCCGCTGCAGCACCGCTATGGCAACGGCTACGTCTATTCCAGCCGCCACATCAGCGACGACGACGCGATGGCCGAGCTGAAGGGCGCCGTGCCTGATCCGCTGCTGCACGAGCCGCGTCAGATCCGCTTCACCCCGGGCCGCCGTCTGAAGGCCTGGAACAAGAACTGCGTCGCCCTGGGCCTGGCGGCGGGATTTCTCGAGCCGCTGGAGAGCACGAGCATCGCCCTGATTGAGACCGGCATCGAGAAGATCAAGCAGCTCTTCCCGGACCGGACCTTCAATCAGGGCGTGCTCGACGAGTTCAACGACATGTCGAAGCTGGAAATGGAGCGCGTCCGCGACTTCATCATCCTGCACTACAAGGCCAATCAACGGGACGACACGGCGTTCTGGCGCGACTGCCAGGCGGTGGAGATTCCTGACACCCTCAAGCACAAGATCGAGATGTTCCGCGAGCGCGGCCACTTCATCCGCTACCGCTGGGAAATGTTCCAGCCGGCCAGCTGGCTGGCGATCTATACGGGCTTCGATATCCTGCCCAGGACCTGGGATCCCAGCATCGACGGCCTGGACGTCGAGTCGCTGCGTCGTGGCATGGCCGAGATGCGCAAGGCGGTGAAGGCGGCGGTCGACGCCGCGCCGACGCACGGGGCCTTCCTCGAACAATATGCCAGGCCGGCTCCGATAGCGGCCCAGTAAGAGACAAGAAAAGAATGGGGACGGACATGCAGGACACCAATCAGAACGGGATCCGTAAGGTCGTGATCGTCGGCGGCGGCAGCGCCGGCTGGATCTGCGCGGCCATGGCCAGCCACTACTTTCACAAGACTGGCGTCGAGGTCGAGCTGATCGAGTCCGAGGAAATCGGCACGATCGGGGTGGGCGAGTCGACCATCCCGCCGTTCCTTCAGCTGATCCGTAGCCTCGGCATCGACGAGCAGGACTTCATCCAGAAGACCCAGGCTAGCTTCAAGCTGGCCATTCGTTTCGAGAACTGGCGCAACAAGGGCGAGACCTACTATCACCCCTTCGGCCAGATCGGCGGGCCCATCGGCCGGCACGAGTTCTACCAGTGCTGGCTGCGCGCCAAGGCCAATGGCCACCCATCGGCCCTGCAGGACTTCGCCCCGGCAACGGTGATGGCCGACCAGTGGAAGTTCATCCCGCCGTTCCGCGCCCAGAAAACCCTGCTCAGCGGCGCCAGCTATGCTCTTCATATCGACGCCAAGCTGGTCGCCCAGTACCTGCGCGACTTCGCCGAGGCGCGGGGCGTCAAGCGCACCGAGGGCATCGTCACCGATGTGGTCTCCCGTCCCGACGGCTTCGTCGAGAAGGTGATCATGAAGAACGGCAGCGAGGTTTCAGGCGACCTCTTCATCGACTGCTCGGGCTTTCGGGCGCTGCTGATCGGCAAGACCCTGGACGAGGAATATCTGGACTGGTCGGACGTGCTGATGTGCGACCGCGCCGTCGTCGCCCAGACCGAGAACGTCAAGGATCCGCATCCCTACACCCTGGCCCAGGCCCAGGACGCCGGCTGGCGCTGGCGCATTCCGCTGCAGCACCGGGCGGGCAATGGCTATGTGTTCTGCAGCCAGTACATCAGCGAGGACGAGGCCACCGCTACCCTCCTCAGCCAGATCGAAGGCGATGTGCTGCTGGGCCCCAACATCATTCCGTTCAAGACCGGCATGCGAAAGCGCCTGTTCCGCAACAACGTCGTGGCCATCGGTCTGGCGGGCGGCTTTATCGAACCGCTGGAATCCACCGCCCTGCACCTGATCTATCGCGGCATGGATTTCCTGCTGCGCTATTTCCCGGACAAGGCTTTCGATCCCCGTCTGGCGGCCGAATACAACCGCCGCATGACGATGGACTACGAGGAGATCCGGGACTTCATCGTGCTGCACTATTACACGACCCAGCGCGACGACACGCCGTTCTGGCGCGACTATCAGAAGCTCACCCCGCCCGAGAGCCTGCGTGAGCGGGTCGAACTGTTCAAGTCCAGCGCCGTCCTGCGCGACGGGATCGACGACATGTTCCGCGCGCCCAGCTGGCAGTCGATCATGGAAGGCATGGGCATCCGTCCCGACCGCTATCAGCAACTGGTCGACGCCGCGCCCTATTCGGTGATCAAGCAGACTCTCGACCAGTCGGCGCCGATCCTGAAGGCCCAGGTCGCTGCCCTGCCCAGCCACGGCGAGTTCCTGGCCCAGCATTGCCCGGCCGCGCCGTTCAAGCGCAGCGCCTAGAGCATTTTCCGATCCAATTGGATCGGTGAAAATGCTCTAGTCTTTTGTTTTGACGCATTTTCTGACGACGAACCGGCGTCCACTTCGTCGGAAAATGCTCTAGGACGAAACCTTTACCGCCATCGGCAGGCGGACCTCGGCGACCAGACCCGTCTGGCCCCGACGCAGGCGGATGTCGCCGCCGTGGGCGCGGATGGTCGAGCGCGAGGTCGACAGCCCAAGCCCCACGCCCTGCCGGGTTGAGTTGCGCGCCTCGGCGCTGCGGTAGAAGGGCAGGAACACACGGTCCAGATCGCTGTCGACCAGCCCAGGGCCCCGGTCGGTGATCTCGGCGACGACTTCGCTGCGCTCAGCAAACAGTCGCACCTGGGCCTGATCGCCGTACTTGATGGCGTTGTCGATCAGGTTGGCGAACACGCGCTGCACGCTCAGCACATCGACCTCCACCTCGGCCGGAGCTCCCGGTTCCAGACTGACCTGGGCGCCGACGACCTCGGCGTCGTCGACCGCGCATTCGATAATGGAGCGCAGGTCGACCCGCTGGCGCTCACCGGCTTCGGCGTTGTCGCGCATGAAGGTCAGGACCGAGGTGATCATCGCCTCCATCTGATCCAGATCCCGGGCCATCTCCCGGCGCAAGGTGGGCGAGGCGCGCTCGATGCGAAAGCGAAGGCGGGCCAGGGGCGTGCGCAGGTCATGCGAGATGGCGCCGATCATGCCGGTTCGGTCTTCGATATAGCGTCGCAGCCGCCCCTGCATCAGGTTGAAGGCGCGGGCGGCCTGACCCACCTCCGCCGGGCCGCTCAAGGTTGCGACATCGGCGGTCGGCTCGCGACCCAGGCGCTCGGCGGCGCGGGCAAAATCGGTCAGCGGCGCGGCCAGGCGGCGGGCGAAGATCCAGCCTAGCGGCGCGACGATCGCAAACGACAGGGCAAACCACAGCATCAGCCGCTTCTGCCAGCTGTTGGGGAAGGCCTCGGGCTGGGTGCGCAGGGTTACCCAGCGATCAGGCGCAACGCGATAGGCGGCGATGAAGTCGCCCTCGACATAGGGCGCCGGGGCGAGGCCGAACAGACCGCGCGGCGCTGGGGCGGCGATCGGGCGACCGGGATCGGCCTTGGGAAGGGCGGCTGGTGCGGCGGCGGCGGCCACCACCACCGGCGCGCGGGTGATCGCGACCTCCTCTGCTGGCGCAGCTTGCGCCGTCAGGGGGGCTGGCGCGGCGATCGTCTCACGGGTGGTCGGTCGAATGGAGGGACCTGTCGCCGGCGCCGGGTCGCTGTGCGTGGGGGGAAAGTTCGTCGACACACTGAACAGGATGGGCGTCGCCGCGACAAAGCCGTCGCCGGGCGACCGCACCGGACCGATCAGGCCCGGCATGGACGGGCGAGCCAGTCCGGCCATCGGCACGACCATCCTTGGACGGGCTGGCGAGGGCCCCATCGGGCCGCTCATCGCAAACGGGTGTGGGCGAACACCGCCAGCAGAAGCGGGGGGAAAGCGCGAAGCCCAGGCTGGCGGCGGCGGGCCCATCGGGCGAGAGGGTCCCGGGATTTTGTCGCCATGACGCAGGGCCACCGGCGCGCGCATGGCTCTGGCGGGAAAGCCGATCATAGGTAAAGCGCCGCCCGCCGAGCGGGCGGGGAAACCGGGTGGTGGCGCGGCGAAGGGTGGCGGCGATGCTGTCTGGGCGGCGGCGCGGGGCGCGATGGCTGACCGCAGGGCGTCGGCCAATCCGGATCGCGGGGTGGGCGGCTTGGCGCGTTCGACGTTGGTCAGGGTCCGGGTTGGGGGACCGGCGAAGGGCAGGGGGGCGTAGAACAGCAGCCGCACATCGTCCGGGTCGACGTTCATCATCCGGGCCAGGTCGGCTTGAGCGGACTCCGGCACGAACCATCCGGGACTTTGCAGACTGGGCGGCTGGCTGTCGCTGGCGCGCAGCAGCGGCTTGGCGCCCTGGGTCGCGACAGGCGCGCCACGCAGGCCGGCCGCGATGTCGGCCAGGCTATGCTGCGCCGGCGGAGCTGGAGGCAGGAGCAGGGTCAGGACGAGGGTGACCAGCTGGGCGACGACGATCCCGGCCAGCAGCAGCGCCACGATCTGCACGGCCAGGGGAGGGCTGGGCCAGCGAAGCTTGAACGGAACCGTCATTGCCGCACCACCATGGCGTCCAGCACATAGCCGACGCCACGATGCGTCTTGATGATCTCGTGGTCGGTCTGGGCCTCGATCTTGCGGCGCAGGCGGCTGATATGAAGGTCGACGCCGCGGCCGACGACCTCCGGCTCCTCGCCCTTGACGACGCCCAGCAGCGCCTCGCGGGTCACCACCGATCGTGCGTTTTCCAACAGGGTCGCCAGGATGGACAGCTCGCCGCGGGTGAGCAGCAGCAGCATGCCGTTGGGCGCGGTCAGCTGACGGGCCGCCAGATCCAGGCGAAAGCCGGCGAAGGCGTAGGCCGACCGGTTGTTCCCCTGCGCGCCGGCCGATCGTCGGCGCATCAGCGCCTTGACGCGGGCCAGCAGTTCGCGTGGCGGTATCGGCTTGACCACATAGTCGTCTGCCCCGATCTCCAGGCCCAGGATGCGATCCACGGGGTCGCCCAGGGCGCTGAGCATCAGGATCGCGGGGCCTCCCTCGACGGCCAGGCGACGGCAAAGTGAGAGGCCGTCCTCGCCTGGCAGATTGACGTCCAGCACCGCCACGTCGACCGACTGCCGTTCGAGAAGGTCGCGGGCCTGGGCCGCCGTGGCGGCCTGGCGAACCTCATAGCCCTGCGCTTCCAGATAACCGGCCATCTCGCGTCGAAGATCGTGATCGTCCTCGACCAGCAGGATGATGGCGGGCCGGGCGATCTGAACGGTGTGGCTCATGGGGTGATCTTGGGGCGATCTGGCGGCCGTCCCGGTCAAGCTGGGCGGTAAGCCGGTGTCGCGGATGGTCGTGGCGCGAACAAGGCTGCCGCATCGCCAATTTGTAACCGCCGCGCATCAATCGGCAGCGGGATTGCAATACAGGGAAAGATGCCGGCGGCGCCGTGCGCCGCCGGCATCTCGTCATCAGCGCGTGGCGGCGATCGCCGGGCCATAGAGCAGGCCGTTGAACAGGAACTTGAAGGTCCCATAGGACTGGGCGCGCTGGGTGATCTCGGGCCCCATGGCGAACAGCTTGCCTCGGCCCACATCGACATCGAGAATCGCGGTCGAGCCCTTCAGCTTCTCCTGACCCACGGCCCAGCCGCTGCGCAGCGGGGCGTCGCTGTCGAACCATGACACCCTCGATACGCCCGTCGCGTCCGACTTCAGGGTGAAGGTCGGGCTGCGGTCGAAGAAGACGTCGACCTGATCGGGCAGGCCATAGGCCAGAGGCTGGCGATTATCGACCCGGGCGCGCAGCACCGAGCCGGGGATGTAGAGGTCCTTGTTGGGCAGGGCCTTCAGCTCGCCGTTCTCCATTCGGGCCGTGGCCACATCGACAGGCGCGCCCAAGGCCGTGGCCAGACGCGTCGAGGCGCCGATAGCCACCACCGTGCCGCCGGCCCTGGCGAACGCCTCGACCTGGGGCAACGTCCGGGCGTCGGTCACCTGGCCCAGCCCGGCGCGGTATTCTTCCGGAATATCTTCCGGCTTGGGCTGAGACCCGCCGCGACCGGCGCGGAATGGTCCTCCCGCGGGCGCGGGGAACACGCCGTCGGCGAAGACCAGGACGTCAAAGTCCTTGTTCAGGTCGCCGGCGTCCAGGCGCTGCGGATAGACGACCGTGAAGGGAGCCTCGAACTTCTCGAACATCCAGCGGTTCCAGCCTGACGGCATCGAGCCGCCATAGACGTCGACCAGACCAACGCGAACGGGCTTGAGGGGCAGGGCGGCGCTGGCGGGCTTTGCCCCCACCGCCCAGGCGTCGATACCCAGATCCTTGACGCTTGCGGTCAGCACGGCTTGGGCGGCGGGCGAGGCGGGCACCCAGATCGCGCCGGGGCCAAAGCTGGTCTTGCCGGCCTTGCCGCCGTCCTTCAACCACTGGACGCTGGCCCCGGCTTTCAGCAGGCGGTTGGTCAGGGTGAAGCTGTTGTTGGTTTCATGGCTGATCAGCCAGCCGGCTTTGCCCGAGCCCCGGATCTGACCCGGCTTGACGGTGATCAGGTCGGGCACGCGCGTGGTCGGCGCCTCGAAGCCGTCGAGGATGCGGTCGAACTTCACCCCCATCTGATAGGCCAGGGTGTAGCCCGTGACGTCGTAGGGGGCCTTGGGTGGGCCGCCGGGATATTCGGTGTCGTGCGGATGGTCCTGCGGCTCGAACATGTCCATCACGTGCGGGCGATAGGCCTGGGCGGTCTTCACCACATAGGAGCCCGCCGGATAGGTCTTGCCCGCCACGGTGAAGGCCTTGTCGGCCTGTTCGACATCCACGCCGGCCTTGATCAGGGCGTTCAGGAACGCCACCACCGTGGGCAGGTCGGCCTGGTCGGCGGGCAGGATATAGCCGCGCGGATCGCGCAGGGCCGGGGCCTGCAGCACGGTCTTGTAGAGCGTCGGATCGACGGAGCCGCCGCGGCCCTCGAACGGCTTGTCCTTGGCCGCATCCTTCAGGGCGTCAATCTTGCTGGGGCTGAGTGTCCAGCTGTCCTGGCTGCCTTTGGCGATGCCGTTGGCGCCCATCTTCCAGATGTTGAACAGCAGCCTTTCGCGGTTGCGTGAGGCGTAGTCCAGCACCGCGCGGTTCAGGCTCCACTGGTAGTCCAGGGTCTGCTGCAAATGCCACATCTGCGGCGGGGCGGGCATGGGCCGGTCGTTGCTGGGCAGTTGGGCGTCGGGCACCAGGTTCAGCGGCATGGGCGTGGGCCCGCCGGTGATCTCGGTCAGCAGGCCCACCGAGTTGTGGAAATAGGCGATCGAGCGCTCCATCCCGTTGTGCCAGGTGGAGTAGGGGGCGGCGCTGCGGGCGCTGGAGCCGGGCTTGTCCTCGGCCACCAGACGGCTGTGCATGGCCATGCCCACCTCCTGCAGGGTGGTCATGACCAGCGGGTCGTAGTTGTAATTGGCGGGGTCGCGGAACGGCGGCACGAACACCACCATGCCGTTGGGCGCGGTCTGGTGCTGGTTGTAGACGATCTGCGGGAACCACTCGCGGAACAGCTGGCGGTTGACGTTGGTCGTCTCGGCCATCTGGGCCATGAAGCTGTCGCGGTTGTTATCGTGGCCGATGTACTTCTGGTACAGGCGCGGGATAGAGCCGAACTCGCGCTTTTTCGGGTCTTCGTGGCGCATGTACCAGTCCGAGATCAGCTCCATGCCGTCCGGATTGTCGTGGGCGAACAGGATGATCACGTCGTCCAGCAGGCGCATGGTTTCGGGATCGGTCTGGGTCAGCATCCTGTGCAGAACCTGGATCTGACCCTGCGAGGTCACGGTCTCGTTGGCGTGCATGCCCGCGTCGATCCAGACCACGGCCTTGCCTTCGGCGGCCAGCTTGACGGCCTCGTCGCGATTGACGCCCTCGGCCTTGGCCAGGCGGCGCGCGATGGTCTGGTAGTGGTCCAGCTTGGCCAGATTGGCGGGCGACGAGACGATCGCCATCCACTGGGTGCGGCCTTCCTCGGACTTGCCGATATCGACCAGCTTCATGCGATCGGACTGGCTGGCCAGGGTCTTCAGATAGGCTTCATAGGCGGTGTAGTCGGCGAGGAAATAGTCGCTGCCGACCGGCTGGGCGAAGGCCTTGGCGGGCGGGGTGATCTCGGCGAAAGCGAAGGTCGCGCCGCTGACGGCCATCACCAGCGCAAGAGCGGCACCGGCCATCACTTTATGTCGAGTCATCGAAGGGGTTCCCGTCCAGAACAAGCGGCCGATCCGCGCCGGCTCATGATGTCTGACGAAGCCAGACCGGATTTCCGCCGTCCGCGCAATCGATGGAGCACGATTTTTCGTCTCCTGGATTTCAGGCAAGAAAAAGCCCGCCCCGGCGTGCCGGGACGGGCCTGATCTTGTTTCTCCAGCGCTTTCCCCGCCGAGCGCCGAAACGCTCGGCGGGGTCAGGTCTTAGTACCGCAGGCGGGCGTTGATGAAGAACGTGCGGCCCAGGACGTCGTAGGTGGCGGGATAGCCACTGTTCGACGGCGAGGCGTTGCCGCCCAGGATCGGATAGGCTTCCTGGGTCAGGTTCTTGACGCCGCCGGTGAAGGCCACGTTGTCGCTGACTTCCCAGTCGCCCGACAGGTCCCAGTAGTTCTTCGCGCCGATACGCTCGACCGTGTAGCGAGTCGCCGGGGCGTCGTCATTGACGTCGTCCAGGTGGTTCCACACCACGTTCACGCCAAACTGGTTCATCTTCCAGTTGACGGCCGTGCGCAGCTTGTGACGCGGGGTCGGGTTGCCGCAGCGGGTGCCGAACTTGTCGGCGCACTTGATCGGCGTCGAGATCTCGTCCGGCGTCGTCGTGCTTTCCCAGGTGTTGGTGTAGAGCGAGCGCAGCGACACCGAACCCCAATCCGGCAGACCCAGGTCTTCGAGGGTCGTGCGGTAGGTGATGCCGACATCGAAGCCCTCGGTCTTCACCGTGGCCACGTTCTGGGCGGTCAGCGAGATATAGTCGATCGAGCCGTTGGCCAGACGCTTGATGGCCTGGCAGTACGGCGAGTTCGGGTTGCCGTTCACGAGCGTGCCGTAGCAGACGTTCATGACGTTCGAAGCGCTGCCGCCGAAGCTGGCGATGGCGTCCGTGATCTCGATCGAGAAGTAGTCACCGGTGATCGAGAAGTTCGGCAGCCACGACGGAGTGTAGGCGAAACCGTAGGTGATGGTCTTGCCTTCTTCCGGACGCAGGTTGGGATTGCCGCCCGACAGGGTCTGGGTCTGCTGGTTGGCATTGATCACGCCGACCTGGTTCGCCGCGACACCCGAATTGATACAGGCCTGACGGGTTGCGGCGTTCGGCGCGGCGCGAGCCGAGCAGTTGTCCGTCGCGGTCGGGAAGCCGTTGCCCTGCGGTGCGTACAGTTCACCGACCGACGGAGCGCGGATCGCCTTGTTGTACGATGCGCGCAGCAGCAGGTCGTCGAAGGGCTTCCAGGTGCCGGCCACCTTGTAGGTCTCAACCGGATCCGGCTGGGTGGTGTAGTCCGACACGCGGCCGGCCAGTTCCAGGTCCAGCGACTGGACGAACGGCAGGTCCTTCAGCAGCGGCACCAGCACTTCGGCATAGGCTTCATAGACATCGAAGCGACCCGAGACGGGCGGGCTGGCGTTGAAGCCGGTCAGGTTACCGACGGCCAGATCCTGGCTGGGGTTGAAGTCGAAGTCCTCGGCGCGATATTCGCCGCCGACGGCGAAGCCGATCGGACCGGCGGGCAGCGAGAACATGTTGGCCGTGTCACCGTTGAAGGTGAAGCCGGCATACAGTTGCTCGTAGTCCTGCGACGAGTTGATGCGGGTCTTGATGAAGTTGGCCGCAGCCGCCGACATCGTGCCCTGGCCGAAGATGTTGACCGGAACGCAGCCGCCCGACGGGTCGGCGCAGGCGGTGCCCGCGGCGTTGAGCAGCAGGCCCTGCTGGATGCGGGCCAGGCTGGTGTCGCCCAGCAGCGAGTTGCTGCCGTGGGTGTTGCCATACTGGAAGTAGCTGTCAAAGCCGCCGTTGATGGCTTCGATGTCGCCCTTCAGGCCCAGCTGGATCTGGAAGCTGCTGAAGTTGAAGGACGAAACGCGCGGGCCAACGTCGCTGAGGCGCTTGTTGAACACGCCGGTGACGGTGTCGAACAGGCCGTCGCCGTCGGTGTCGACGTCGGTATAGGTGCCGGCCGCCCAGGAAGCGCTGGTCGGGATGGTGTAGCTCGTCGACGAACCCAAGCTGTTGAGGGCGGTCTTGGCGGCCGCCGTCAGGAACGGGTTGTTGTCCAGGGTGAAGCGGAAGGTGCGGTTGCCGACCGGGGTCGGTGCCAGCTGGGTGACGACCTTGCTGCTGACAAAGTTGCCCTTGGCATAGGCGGTCAGGCCCGGCTTGACCTCGTAGCTGGCCAGCGACGTGACCGAGAAGCGCTCCTGCGGCGTCTGGACGTAGTTGACCGGCGCGAAATTGTAGGTGTCGTTGGCAGCGTTATAGAGGCGCACGTCACCGTTGGGCAGGAACAGGGCCGAGTTGGCCGACAGGTTGGCGACGCCCGGCAGGGTCACGAACTTGTTCGCCACGAACGGGTCTACGCGACCCGGCTCCATCGAGCCCGAGCCCGACGGCACCAGGCCGGTGCGGGTGGCGTTGTCGCCCCAGGCGCTGCCCAGCATGCCGCCGCGCTCACCCTGGGTCAGCGCTTCGCGCTTGTTGTAGCCCAGGCTCAGGACGACGTTGCCCTTGCGATCGGCGAAGTTGGCGCCGAAGGTCACGTCGCCCGAATAGATCGGCGCTTCGCCATCGTCGGTGGCCTGATAGCCGGCCGAGACTTCCATGCCTTCGAAGTCGGTCTTCAGGACGAAGTTGACGACGCCGGCCACGGCGTCCGAGCCGTAAACGGCCGAGCCGCCGCCCGACACCACTTCGATGCGCTTGATCAGCGCCGGCGGGATCAGGTTCAGGTCGACGCTGCCGGCCTGGGTGGTCGGGGTCTGGCGCTTGCCATCCACCAGCACCAGGGTGCGGTTGGAGCCGAGGCCGCGCAGGTTGACCGTGGCGGTGCCGTTGCTGCCGTTGTTCACCGTCGAGGTGATGCCGGGCACGGCCTGCGGCAGGGTGTTGAGCAGGTTCTCGGTGTTGACGACGCCCGACTGCTCGAGCTCCTTCTCACCGACCGTCGCGACGGGGCTGCTCGAAACCAGGTCAGGACGCGCGATGCGCGAGCCGGTGACGACGATTTCTTCGACCTGCGCGGCTTCTTCAGTGGCAGGCGCGGTCTGCGCGAAAGCGGGCATGGCCATAGCCAGCGGCGCGATCGCGCCGCAAAGCACTGTGGTCGCCAGCAGGCGCTTCCGGGTGGACAAAGCGTTAAACATCAAACCTCCAACATATTTTTGCGCCGTCTCGGTTTGAGCCAAGTCGTGACGCCCCCAACGCGCACCGCTGCCGGTGCGTGTTGGACGTGAGAGTGACGGTTGATGAACCTTGGTCAATCATTCGCGATGCGGCGCAGCAACAATTGGTCGGCTGTGTAGCAAAAGTGACGCATCTGATTGCTGTGAATGGGCATCCTGCCCGAATTTCTACCTGAACGGAGGCGAAACGGGGAATAGTATACTTATCGCTATTCTTAAATATTACAGATTGGCAATGATGAAAAACCGTCACCATTCCGACACGTTTTCGGCGATCCAACAGGTGTTTCAGGCTAAAATCATCGGCGGCGTCTGAAAGTTCTGTAATCTTTTCGTTAAGGTCTGGCCGCGGTTGTTAACGTCGAATCTCGGCCAACTTCGATCCGCAGGCCAATTGGGCGCTTTGGCGGGAGCAGTTCTGTCGGTTGCTGGGCCTAGTTGATCAAACTTTTTGATCGCCCTTCCGGCATGTCGCGGGTTGAACCGCTGAATGACGATCTGTTACGAAACGGGCGTTCAGGCCCGTTTCGGCGCCGGAGATCCGCTTTGCGCCGGTTCGTTCCATGACGACTCCCTCTCTGATCCGGATCAATCCGGCGCTCGATCCCGCGCCGTTCGCGGCTGTTTATGAAAGGGATGGGGTCGTCCAGATCCCGGTTTTTCTGGATCCTGTCGACGCCGAGGGGATCGCCGGGATCATGGCGGGCCTGACCTGGAACGTCGTGGCGCCCGACGAGACGTCCGAAACCCTGGTGATCAGTTCCCAGGTCATCCAGAAATTCGGCGAGGCTCAGGTCCGACAGTTCCTGCAAGGCGCCTTGAAACGCGCCTCCAAGGGGTTTTCGTTCGTTCACCTGTCCTATGCCCTGCAGGACGAGTATGGCCGCGACCCGACCGCGCCCATTCACCGAGCGACCGAATTCTTGCAGAGCCGGACCTTTCTGGACTTTGGCCAGACGGTGATTGGCGGGGACCCGGTCGGCGGGGTCCGGGCCCAGGCGTCCAACTATCGGCCGGGTGACTTCCTGACCCTGCATGACGACAGCCACAAGAGCGACGATCGCCTGGCCGCCTTCACCCTGGGCTTCACCCGTGACTGGCGACCGGACTGGGGCGGGCAGTTGCTGTTCCACGACACTGACGGTCAGATCGAGCGAGGCTTCAAGCCAGGCTTCAACGTTCTGACCCTGTTCCGCGTGCCCCGCGCCCATTCGGTGGCGCCGGTCGCGTCCTATGCCGCCGCCAAGCGGCTGTCCCTGACCGGCTGGCTGGTGCGCGAGGCAGCCAGGACGACCTGAAATGCCAGCGCCCTCTTGCGGGGCGTCTCGTCGGCGCTTCCAATGCAGCAGTTCAAATTGTGGGGTCGCATGAAAACCTGGTTCAAGCTCGTCGCGGTCGCGGCCCTCGTTGTTCCCTTGGCCGCGACCGCGGCTGACGCGCCCAAGTCGGCCACCCCTGCGGTGCTGAAAGCCCTGTTCGACTGCCGCGCCATCACCACCGACGCCGAGCGACTGGCCTGCTATGACGCCGCCGTCGGTCAGGTGAACAAGGCCGAGAAGACCGGCGAGGTGATCATCGTCGACCGTCAGGAGGCCCGCGCCGCGCGTCGTCAGGCCTTTGGTCTGGATCTGTCGGCCCTGGCCATCCTGGACCGCAGCGAGGAGAAGACCGAGGTTGATCGGGTGATCGGCGAGGTTGTCAGCGCGCGCCAGAGCCCCGACGGGCGCTGGACGGTCGTGCTGGCCGACGGCGCGGTCTGGAAGCAGGTCGATGATCAGTCGATTTCCAAGGATCCGAAGAAGGGTTCCAGGGCCGAAATCCGCAAGGCGTCGATGGGCAGCTATTTCATGAATCTCGACGGTCAGCGCGCGGTGCGGGCGCGCCGGGCTGACACCCAGTAGGCGCCCCGCCTCGATCCCGGGCGAAGGCGCGGGGCGAGCGTCAAAAATCGGCGCGCCCACTGGCGTTCCGCGAAAGCCGATGAAAAGGTCGCCTCCGCCGGGAGATGGCGCGGGAGTCGCCCGCGCGACCGGCCAGTACGCTTGGGGGCGTCTTACATGCTTGGAACCGTCAGCCGCGCCGCGCTCGCGGCGGCTCTGCTTCTGTCAGCCGCCACGCCGGTTCTGGCCGCCCCGAAGGACAAGGCTCCGGCCTCCGAAGCCGCCCTGGCCGGAACCGCGCGCCAGGACGGCCTGCTGCCTGTGCATGTCGACAAGGCCAAGGGTCGCATCCTGTTGTCCCTGCCAAAGCCCGACGCCGACGGCGTCAGTGGCCGGTTCCTTTATGTCGTGGCGCTGAAAACCGGGCTGGGTTCGGCTCCCGTGGGCCTTGACCGCGCGGCTCTGGGTGACACCCAGGTTCTGGTCTTCCGCCGCATCGGCAAGAAGGTCATCGCCGAGTACGAGAACCCCAAGTTCACCGCTGTCGGCGCGCCTGCCGCCGAACAGATCGCGGCCCGCGAGTCCTTCGCCGTCTCGACAGTCTGGGCCGGAGACGTGGTCAGCGACACGCCGGACGGCCGGATCCTCGTGGATATCTCCAGCTTCCTGACCCGCGACGTGATCGGCGCCGCCGACGCCCTGAAGCAGGCTGGGGAGAACGGCTTCAAGCTGATCCCCGATCTCTCCATCGCCGACCCCTCGGCGGTGAAGGTGTTCCCCGAGAACATCGAGTTCGAGGCTCGCCAGACCTTCGCCTCAGATACGCCGGGTCCCGAAACGCGCAACATCGCCCCCGACGCCAGGCAGATCACCCTGATCGTCCGCCACTCGCTGGTGAAGCTTCCCGCGCCGGGCTTCGTTCCACGCGCCTTCGATCCGCGCACCGGCACCTGGGGCGTGATCGGTCTCGACTACGCGGTGCCGCTGGGCGACGACATTGTCGGTCGCTGGGCGCGCCGGTTCCGTCTGGAAAAGACCGACCCGACGGCGGCGCTCTCGCCGGTCAAGAAGCCCATCATCTTCTATGTCGATCGCGCCGCGCCCGAGCCGATCCGCACCGCTCTGGTCGAGGGCGCGGCGTGGTGGGCCAAGGCCTTCGAGGCGGCGGGCTTCAAGGACGCCTATCGCGTTGAGGTTCTGCCCGAAGGCGTCGACCCTCTGGACGTGCGCTACAGCGTCATCAACTGGGTCGACCGCGCCACCCGGGGCTGGTCGATGGGCCAGTCGGTGTCCGATCCGCGCACCGGGGAGATCCTCAAGGGCTCGGTGATCCTGGGCGCGCTGCGGGTGCGCCAGGATATGCTGATCTTCGAAGGTCTGGTCGGCGCCGACCAGAACGGCCAGGGCGGTCCCAACGATCCGATACAGGTCTCGCTGGCCCGGCTGCGGCAGCTGTCGGCTCACGAGGTCGGCCACTCGCTGGGCTTTGCGCACAATTTCGCGGCCTCGACCCAGGACCGCGCCTCGGTGATGGACTATCCCGCGCCGCGCGTGAAGGTGACGGACGGCCGGATCGACCTGTCGGACGCCTATGGCGTGGGCCTCGGCGCGTGGGACATGTTCACGGTCGACTGGCTGTATGGCGATGCACCCAAGGCGACCCTGGCGGCCAAGGCGGCGGCGGCAAAGCTCCGCTACATCACGGACAGCGACGCGCGGGGCCCCAATTCCGGCCAGCCCTGGGGGGCGCTGTGGGATGATGGCGCGGACTCGGTCGCCGAACTGCGGCGGATGATCGCCGTGCGGCGGGTGGCCATCGATCAGTTCGGTCTGGACGCCCTGAAGACTGGCGAGACCGTCGAGACCCTGAAGCGCAAATATGTGCCGATCTATCTGCTGCATCGCTATCAGGTCGAAGCTGCGGTCAAGCAGGTGGCGGGCGTCGAGTTCAGCTATGCCGTCAAGGGCGATGCGGGTCAGGTTGCGCCGCTGGTCGCGCCTGACCGGCAGCGGGCCGCCCTGGCCGCCCTGATGGCGACCCTGGCGCCGGCCGAGCTGGACACGCCGGAAAAGCTGCTTCCGCTACTGTCCGGCGGGCAATCGGGCGAGACCGATCGCCAGCATGTGATCGAGGTGTTCGCGGGCATGGGCGGCCCGGTGTTCGATCCGCTGGTGGCCGCCGATGTGGCTGCCGGCGTGACCCTGGATCCGCTGCTAGCGCCCGACCGCCTGACGCGGCTGGTCGACCAGCATCGCCGAGATCCCGCCCAGCCCGGTGTTGGCGAGGTGGTCGATACGCTGCTGGCGACGGTCTTCGCGCCGGCCTCTGGCCGTCAGGCCGAGATCGCTCGCCGGGTCCGGTGGCGCACGGTTTTGAACCTGGCCGCCGCTGCGCGTGACGTGAAACGCTCGCCCCAGGCTGCGGCCGAGATCGATCTGAAGCTCTCGGACCTGGCCGCGCGCCTCAAGGCCGCGCCGGGTAGCGACGCCTCCGACCGCGCGCTGAATCTGCGTCTGGCGGCCCTGCTCAAGGACGGCGACGAACTGGCCCGCGTGTTGGGCGAGACCAAGCTGAAGCCCGAAACCCCGCCCGGCATGCCCATTGGGGATATTGACCTGGGGATCGACTAGGCTGGCTCTGCCGGCGCGCCCCGCTGCAAAACGCTGGGCGTGCCGACATAGAGCAGGACGGCTTCCTTGTCCGTGCGGTTCTCCACCGTGTGGGGCGCGCGGGCGTCGAAGTGCATGCTGTCGCCGGCCTTGAGCAGAGTGTGGATGTCGCCGGCCCGGGCATAGAGTTCGCCCTCCAGCACATAGCGGAAGTGCTCGCCATTGCGAGTGTCGACCGGAAAGCAGTGGCCGGGCGGAATGCGCATCAGAACCGCGTCCAGCTTGCGATCTGGGAGGGCTGAGGAGAGGTCGAAATAGGCCACCGGCGAGTCCACGGCGATTTCGGCCGGCTCGTCGGCGCGGCGCACCATGTCCTGGGCCTGCGGGATTTCCATGAAATAGGAGACCTCGACCTGGAGACCCTTGGCCAGGCCAAGCATCGACATCAGCGACGGCGTGGTGAGGTCGCGTTCTGCCTGTGACAGGAAGGGCTTGGACAGGCCCGATCGATCGGCCAGTTCCTGCAGGGTCAGGCCCAACGCCTTGCGACGCGACTTGATCCGCGCGCCGATCGGCTGGCGGCGCTTCTTCTGGGGTTGGTTTTTTCCTTCGAGAATCATGAGGTCATGTTCTCAGTTTGAGCGGGCGCCGCGCCAGTTGATTTCGCGTAACCTTCGCCGGTCCGCGGACATGCCTGCGGTCGACCGAAAATAAACGGTTTGAGCTTAACTGTGAGGCTCAGACGAGTCTGGCCTTCGCCGCTCGGGAGAGACCGCACCTGTGGCTTTGAAGCCGGCCAAACAGCTTGAGCGCATTCGCGTCAACCAGCGTGAGGCCCATCTGATGGTCGCCGCGCATGAGTGGTTCGTCGCGCGAAAGCCGGGTGGTCGGCGACTGGTGCTGCGCTTTGCGATCATGGAGGATGTCGATCTTTCCGGGCGCGACCTCGCCGACGCAGATCTGACCGGCAGCACCCTGGTTCGCTGCAAGTTTGATCGGGCGCGGCTGGCCCGGGCCTGTCTGTTCGGCGCGGATCTGCAGGGCAGCAGTTTCGTCGGCGCCTCTCTGGTCCAGGCCGACATGCGGGGCGCGCGGCTGAAGGGGGCCAACCTCTCTCACGCCAACATGACCCAGGCCGATCTGCGGGCGGGTCGGATCGCCATCTCCGATGAGGACACCAAGTTCGCCCTCATTCGCCACAAGGTCTCGGCCGGTCAGCTGGACGGGGCCAATGTCTCGGGCGCGGTCCTCGACAGGTCTCGCCTGGACGACGTGTCCGCGGCGGCGGCGGACTTTTCGGAATGCTCGATGCGCGGCGCGAAACTTGTCGGCGCCAATCTCAAGAACGCCAGTCTGCGCGGGGCGGTGATCGACGATGTCGACGTGCGCGGCGCCAATCTGGAGAGCGCCGACTTCAGCGATGCGGTGCTGACACGGGTGGATCTGGCCCAGGCCAGGACGATGGGCGCGGTCATGGACCGCTGCCTTTGCGACCCGGGAGCGGAGGCCGCCGCACGCGCGGCCCTTATCTTCGTCAAGCTGGCGGCGCACCGCGAGTGGGTGACCAGCGGCGGCAAGTCGGGCGAACCCGCCGTGCTGGACGGCGAGGACCTGCGACCCATCGCCGACATGGCAGGCGCCTTCCTGACGGCGGTCAGCGCCAGAAATGCGTGCCTGGCCGGCATGGATCTTCGGCGGATTTCGCTGCAGGGGGCGCTGCTGGACGGCGCCGATCTGCGCGGCGCCATCCTGCGCGAAGCCGATCTGCGCGGCGCCAGCCTTTCAGGCGCGAACCTCAAACAGGCCGATCTTCGCAGGGCGCTCCTGAGCGCGCTCCCTTTCAAGGTCGATCGCGAAAAGCCCACCCAGCTGGCCAAGGCCAACCTTCGCTACGCCGATCTTCGCGAGGTCGATCTGGGGGATACGGATCTGTCCAACACCGACCTGCATGGCTCCAGGCGCTCGGCGGCCCAGGTCGCGACAAACGATGCGGACGATGACGGCGCCTTCGTGCTGGATATGTAGTCAGACGCCGCGTCGCCACGCCTGACGCAGGCTTGCCCGGTGGTCGGGGGCGGCGATCTCGATCAAGGCCATGGCGCGCGCCTCGCCTTGCAGCGCTCGCAGGTCGACCGCGCCGTGTTCGGTCACCACGATCCCGACCTCTGAGGCGGGAAGGGTCGGCGGAACATCCAGGTGTGGAACGATCCGGCTGATCGCGCCGCCTCTGGCGGTGGAGCCCAGGGCTATGATCGGCAGGCCGCCGGGCGAGCGCCGCGCGCCGCCGATGAAATCGGGCAGGCCGCCGGGACCCGAGATCGCTTCGCCATCCACCCATTCGGCGTTCACCTGTCCCAGCAGATCAACCTCGATGGCCGAATTGACGGCGACGAAGGTCGGGATCCGGGCCAGGCGGGCGGCGTCATGCGTCTCCAGCGCGGGGGCCATGACGACGCCCGGGAGATCAGCGGCCTCGGCGTAGAAGGCGCGCGACCCCAGCAGGCTGCCCGTGGTCACCCGTGCAAAGACGCCCTGGCGGATCAGCGCGGCGACCGGATCGCAGATCATGCCGCTGTGCAGCGACAGGCCCTCCTTGCCGGCCAGACCAGCCCAGAGGGCGTCGCCCAGTCGCCCGATGCCGGCCTGCACCGTCGCGCCGTTGGGGATCAGCGCCGCGACATGGTCGATGATCCGTGTCTCGACGGACCCTGGCGCGCGCACGACATATTCCACCAGCGGGGTGTTGAGTTCGATGAGTTCGTCGAAGACGCCAACGGGCGTCGTTGGCGATCCGGGTAGCCGGGGCAGGGACGGGTTGATCACGCCGATCCTGATCGCGCACCGCTCCAGCGCCGTCGGGGGAAAGTCGATGGTCGGGCCGAACGAACAGAGGCCTTCGGCGTCGGGTGGCGTGACCATGAACAGCCCCGCCGCATAGCGCGCGGCGGCCACCCGCCGGGCGAAGCCATGGTAGGTCGTCGGCAGACGCTCGAACCGTCCCGCCGCGGCGATGGACCGCCAGGCGGGCGACATGAACGGCCCGGCCATACGGGCATCCGGCCCCAGGCTGCTCCAGTCGAACCGGTTGACGCCGGGGATGAAGCCACCCTCGAAGGTCGCCGACAGCAAGGGTTCCAGTCGTCGCGACAGGGGCGCGGCGGCGAAGGGCTCGGCGGCCGAGGCGCTGACAAAGACGCGGATCATGGTGGGGCTTCCGTCGGGGGCCGATCAGTGAGGCACGGCGCCGATATAGCCCAGTGTGGCGGCCCGGTGCACCGCCTGGGAACGCCCTGCCACGCCCAGCTTTGCGGCGGCGTTGACCATGTGAAAGCGCACCGTCGGCGTTGCGATCTGGACGATCGAGCCGATCTCGCCATCGGTCTTTCCGGCCGCCGCCCATTTCAGGCACTGGATTTCGCGCCGGGTCAGGCGCGCCTGCTCACTGGCCGACTTCAGGTCGAGGTCCTGATAGGCTCCGGTGAGTTTCAGGGCCAGGGCGTGGAAATCACTGGCCCGCGCCTGGAAGATCGACCGGACATCCAGCGCGGCGTCCGGCGTCGCCCAGACCACGGCCCCGATAACCCCGCGCGGGAGATAGGCCGGCGCGATGATCGCCGCGCCGACGCCGAAGCTGTCGGCCTGGTCGATCGCTCCCAGGGTGCGGGTCCACGTGGCCTCGCGCCAGGTCGCCAGTTGACCGTCCTGATAGTAGAACGGCTCGGCGGTGAAGCGGGTCGCGAAGACGAACGGCGCACGCAGGGCGAAGCCGCTGTCACGCCAGTACTGCAGCTCGGGATCTATCCAGCGGAACAGGCTCTCGGCCAAGGGACGGCCATCGACGCCCAGCATGGGCTTAGGGCTGCTGATGTCGGCGCTGGCGGCGATGTAGGGCAGGCTGGTCTCGACGCCCAGTGCGGCGGCCTGGCGCGCCAGATCCTCAACGCCCTCCAGACCGCTCATGTCGCTCCCCTATCACTTTCACTAGCTTGCTGCGCCTCCGCCGTCTGCGCAACCTGACATCGAACACTGCGGAACCAAGCGGCGTCGAACGCCTGAAGTTCTGAAGTCTCTCCACGCGGCTGGCGGCTCTCCATCGGCCGACCTTTTTCCGGAGCTGATCTTGAACCTCGACCTCGGCGCGGAGGATCTGCGCTTCCGCGACGACGTGCGCGGCTTCCTCGCCAGCGCCCTGACGCCGGCTCTGCGCCAGGTCGGCGCGCGAGCGACCAGTGTTTTCACCCACAAGGACCACAGTCTGGCCTGGCAGCGTATCCTGCACGGCCAGGGCTGGGTCGCGCCCGCCTGGCCGATTGAGCATGGTGGAACCGGCTGGAACGAGGTGCGCCGTCACATCTTCGCGGCTGAATGCGCGGCGGCCGGCGCGCCCCACCTCGCGCCGATGGGCCTGAAGATGGTCGGGCCAGTGATCATGCGCTTCGGCACGGACGCGCAGAAAGACCACTATCTGCCGCGCATCCTGTCGGGAGAGGACTACTGGTGCCAGGGCTATTCCGAGCCTGGCTCGGGGTCGGATCTGGCGTCGCTGCAGATGAAAGCCGTTCCGGACGGTGACGACTATGTGCTGAACGGCTCCAAGATCTGGACCACCCACGCCCAGTGGGCCAGCCACATGTTCTGCCTGGTCCGCACCCGCGCGGAGGGCAAACCGCAGGCGGGCATTACCTTCCTGCTGCTGAACATGAAGACCCCCGGCATTCGGGTCGAGCCGATCATCACCCTGGCCGGCGAGCACGAGGTCAACCAGGTGTTCTTCGACGATGTCCGGGTCTCGCAGTCGGGTCGCGTCGGCGCCGAGAACGACGGCTGGACCGTGGCCAAGCATCTGCTGGAGTTCGAACGCGGTGGCGGCGCTGCGGCAGGGCTGAAGGTGTCGCTTCGTCGCCTCGCCGAGATCGCTGGGCTGGAGTCCGAAAGCGGCGCGCGCCTGATCGACGATCCGGCTTTCCGGCGGCGGCTGTCGGAGGCGCAGGTGCTGGTCCAGGCCGTCGAGATGGGGGAGCACCGGGTGCTGTCGGCCCTGTCGACAGGCCTCAATCCGGGACCGGTGTCGTCGATGCTGAAGATACAGGGGACCGAGGCGATGCAGCGGCTGGACGAGATCGGCGTCGAGGCGGCCGGCCATTACGCGGCTGTGCATCAACTCTCGGCTCGGGAGCCGGGCTCGAACCTGCCGATCGTCGGGCCCGAGCACGCGATGGTGCTCATGGCCCGCTATCTCAACAACCGCGCCGCCTCGATCTATGGCGGCTCCAACGAGATCCAGCGTGACATCATCGGCCGGCTGGTGCTGGGCCTCTGACAGGGGCGGGAGAAAAACTCCGTTGAGCCCGAGAACCTCGCGCGTAGGGTAGGGGCAATGAAAGCCGCCCGCGCGGACGGACGGCGCCTGATGCCTGTCCAATGGGAGGACGCCATGAACGCGCACGCGCCTATCGTCGCCGATGAGACCCCCGACTATGCGGGGCTGACCGTCACCCCCGTCAGCACGGTGCTGGGCGCCGAGATTTCTGGGCTCGATCTACGCCAGCCACTGACGCCCGAGGTTGTCGCGGCGGTCCGCGCCGCTCTGCTGCGCCACAAGGTGGTGTTCTTCCGCGACCAGGACATCAGCCACGAGGATCATGTTCGCTTCGGTCGCTACTTCGGCGATCTGGAGGGCCATCCGGTCACCAGCCACGTGCCGGGCTTTCCGGAAATCCTCCACATCGAGGCCGCCGACGGCATGAAGCTGCGCGAGGAGATCGTGCCGCTCGTGCGTGTCGCCAACAAGTGGCACACGGACGTCACCTTCCGCGCCGCACCCTCGATGGGCGGCGTGCTGCGGGCCCGGCATCTGCCGCCGCTGGGCGGCGACACCCTGTTTGCCGACACCGCCGCCATCTATCGAGACCTGCCTCAGGCCCTGAAGGACAAGCTGGCCGGCCTGACCGCCGAGCACGACATCATCCAGAGCTATGGCTATCGCGTCGATCAGGCCAAGCGAGACGAGCTGCGCGCCGCCTATCCGCTGATGGTCCATCCGGTGATCCGCACCCATCCGGAGACCGGCGAGAAGCACCTGTTCGTCAACAAGGTCTTCACGACCCGTATCCTTGGCTTGCCCGAGGACGAAGCCAGGACTCTGCTGGCCGACCTGCTGGATCGTGTGAAGACGCCCGAATACCAGGTGCGCTTCCGCTGGACGCCGAACGCGATCGTCTTCTGGGATAACCGCGCGACCCAGCACTATGCCATCCTGGACTACTGGCCGCAGGAGCGGATCGTCGAACGGGTGACGATCGTCGGCGACGCGCCCTACTAGAGCATTTTCCGACGAAGTGGACGCCGGTTCGTCGTCAGAAAATGCGTTAAAACAAAAGACTAGAGCATTTCTCCGATCCAGTCGGATCGGAAAATGTTCTAGCCGCCGATCAGCCAGTCGCCGGTCAGGGCCGAGATGTTGACCCCGGAAAGGATGATCTGGTCGCCGCCGCCCAGGTCGATGATGGCGCTTGTCCCACTCTGGTAGACGCTGTGGGCCTGCCCGGCATCCAGCTGAATGCGATCACCCTGGCCGCGGTTGAAGTCGGTGATCAGGTCAGAGCCGGCCCCGGAAAAGCTGTAGAAGATATCCGCCCCGGCCCCGCCGGTGATGTTGTCGGCGCCCCGGTCGCCGGCCAGCCAGTCATTGCCCTCATCCCCTGACAGGACATCGTCGCCCTGACCGCCGCGGACGGTGTCATTCCCGACGCCGCCATAGCCGACGTCGTTGCCGAGGTTGCCGTAGACGATGTCATCGCCGGCGTCGCCGAACAGCTGATCGTTGTTTTGGCCGCCGACAACCCAGTCGGTCCCAGCGCCGCCATAGCCGTAGTCGGCGCCGATATTGCCGTTGATCTGGTCGAAGCCATCACCGCCGGTGATCGTGTCATTGCCGTTATTGCCGTCCAGGCGGTCATCGCCGTCCAGGCCGTTGAGCGTGTCGTTGCCCGCTTCGCCGCGCAGCCAGTTGGCCGAGGCGTTGCCGGTCATGGTGTCGGCGCCGGAACCGCCGCGGGCGTCCTCAATGGTGGCGCCCATGGCCACCGCGACATTCCCGACCAGACCGCCGACGTCGGAGAAGTGACCCTGGCGAAGGTCGATGACCTGGGTGTTGGAATAGCCCGAGAAGTCGAAGGTGTCCTTTCCGCCCGCGTCCCAGACGGCGAAGATCACCTTGGTGGAGGCTGTGGTGGCCTCGAACCAGGATCGGCCGGCGTTGGAATTGAAGCCGTAGGTCGTGTCGCCGGTGCGGGTGGTCGTGTTGACCCCATATTCCGCTTGCGCGGCCGCGATGTCGTCGAGCTGTGGAGCGGAAGCGTAGCGGCCGCCATAGCTGGCCCCGGTGTTGCTCTCGCTGAAATAGCTCATCACCGTATATTGGCGGGAGTCCTGATAGTAATCGGCGTCGGCGGCATAGGTGAAGCTGGCTCCGTCCACCGCGTCATAGTCGGAGGGGTGGCTGAGGCCGATGGCGTGACCTAGTTCGTGGACCAGGACCGAGCCACCATAGTTGTTGGTTGTAGGCGCGGTGTTGTAGCCCAACGTGGTGTTGATCCAGACATCGCCCGAGCGCGCCGTGACCGCCGGGTTGCCCGGCAGGTAGGCGAAGGCGACCGCGCCCTCCACGCCGCTGGAATAGTTGCCGAACAGGATCGAAGCCTGGTTCGAATAGGCCGCCTCTCCGGTCGAGCCCGCACCGACCCGGATGAAGGTGATGTTGGCGACGTCCGACCACGACGTCAGGGCCAGTTCCGCCTGCTGGATCTGAGCGGTGTTGAAACGCGAAAACCCGGCGGTGTCGTCGGGCATGGTGTCGGGCGCCGTCGAGCGGAAGCCATAGGTCAGGGTGTAGGATTGGCCGAGGGCCGAAGACCAGCCGGGCGCGAAGCCGACCAGGGTCAGCCCGGCCGTTTCAACAGTCAGGCTCGGTTTGCCGTTGACGGTCGCGCCGTCCCGGCCATCTGCATTGAGATAGAATTGCGGGTCTTCGGACCCCGCCGTGGCGAGAGTTTCGGTTTGGGAGACATCAACTGCCATGGCGACACTTACTCATGGAAAAGGTCCCCCGACCCGACCTTGAACCTAGTCCCGCTGTTCCGCCGCGACAATACTGCAACCCTTGCGACGGATGGACGCGTGGACAGTGAGCGTCAGCGGCGGTGAACGGAGCGTTACCGTCACCGCCACTGTTTTCTCTACACGGCCGCCTTCGTCCAGCCGCCGCCCAGCGCCTTGTAGAGGGCCACCACGTCGGTATTGACGCTGGTCTCGGCGACGCTGAGCGCGTCTTCGGCGGCCAGCAGCGTGCGTTCGGCGTCCAGCAGCACCAGGAAGTCGATGCCGCCTTCCTTGTACTGGATGCGCGCCAGTTCGGCCGCGCGGCGCGAGGCGGCGGACTGGTCGACCAAGCTCTTCAGCTGGGCCTGCCGCTCACGGTAGGAAACCAGGGCGTTTTCCAGATCCTCCAGCGCCCGCAGCACCGTCTGGTCATAGGCGGCCAGCGAGGCGTCGCCGCGGGCCTCTTGCGCCTTGAGCCTCGCATGAGCGCCGCCGAGGTCCAGAGCCGGCCAGCTGACGCTGGGTGCCAGCGACCAGGCCTGGCTGGCGCTATTGCCGAAGGTCGAGGACGAGCCCGACAGGAAGCCGACGAAGCCTGTCACCCGCACGCGCGGGAAGAGGTCGGCCGTGGCCACCCCCACCTTGGCGGTCTGGGCGGCGAGACGGCGCTCGGCGGCCTGAACGTCGGGCCGGCGGCGAAGCAGATCGGCGGCGTCGCCGATGGGCAGGGCCGCGATCCGGGGGCGGATCTCGGTCTCGCGGGCGACCAGCAGGGCGTCCAGCGCGCCGGGCCGCTGACCGGTGAGCACGGCCAGGCGGTGGTTGGCGCGCTTCTCGGCTGTGATCAGAGCGGGGATTACCGCCTCGGTCGCGTTGAGGCGCGCCTGCGCCGAGGCGACGTCGATGGGATTACCGGCCCCGGCGTCGAACCGCACGCGGGTCAGGCGGACGGTCTCGCGCTGGGTTCCGAGGTTGCGTTCCGCGACCGCGAGGCGAGCCTGCGCGCCGCGCAGTTCGAGGTAGTTCCGAGCCACCTCGGCGGCGATGGTCACCTGGGCGTCGCGCAGGTCGGCCTGGGCCGCGCCGCGCTCGGCCCGGGCGGCCTCAACGCCGCGCCGCACGCGACCGAACAGGTCGATCTCCCAGCCGGCGTCGAATCCGGCCTGGTAGGTGTCGCTCTCGACCCGCTGGCCGCCCGAGCCCGGCTGCTGCTGGTCGCTGGTCTGGTAGGTCCCGCTGGCGGCAACCCGGGGCAACTGATCGAGGCGCGCGTCCCTGAACAGGGCGCGGGCCTCGTCGACCCGGGCGACGGCGATGGCGATGTCCAGATTGTCGCCCAGGGCCTTGGTCACCAGCTGGTCCAGCACCGGATCGCCAAAGCCCTTCCACCAGTCGGCTTCGGGATTGGCGGCGGTGAAGGTGTCGGCGGCGGCGTTCTGGAACACCGCCGGTGGGGTGGTCGGGGTCTTGTAGTTGGGGCCGACGGCGCAGGCAGCGGCCAGCAACGAGACGCCGGCGACGAGGATCGCCTTCAGGGCGAGCATGGCTCTGGATCCCTTCCCGTCATGGCGGGCCCGGGCCGGGCGACCCAGGTGAAGCGGTCCAAAGGAGCTGAACTTGGCCCCGCTTGGGTCCCCCGCGTTCTGCGGGGGATAGCCGGTGTTCTGCAGTTGGGTTTGAACGAGGGCGGACATCAGTGCGCCTCCATGGTGGTCGTCGGAAGGGGGGGCGTCTTGACCGCCTTGCGGGCGGCGTTGCGACGGATGACGAAGTAGAAGATCGGGGTCAGGACCAGGCCGAAGACCGTGACGCCCAGCATGCCGGAGAACACCGCCACGCCCATCGCCCTGCGCATTTCCGAACCGGCGCCGTGGCTGACGACCAGCGGCCACACGCCCATGATGAAGGCGATCGAGGTCATCAGGATTGGCCGCAGGCGCAGGCGACAGGCTTCCAGCACCGCCTGCAGCGGCGTGTCGCCATGTTCCTCTCGCTCCTTGGCGAACTCGACGATCAGGATGGCGTTCTTGCAGGCCAGCCCCACCAGCACGATCAGCCCGATCTGGGTGAAGATGTTGTTGTCGCCATGGGTCAGCAGCACGCCGGCCAGGGCCGACAGCAGGGTCATCGGCACGATCAGGATGACCACCAGCGGCAGGGTCCAGCTTTCGTACTGGGCGACCAGCACCAGGAAGGCCAAGAGCACGCACAGCGGGAAGATATAGACCGCCGAATTGCCGGCCAGGATCTGCTGGTAGGTCAGCTCGGTCCACTCATAGCCCATGCCGTTGGGCAGTTCCTTCTTGGCCAGGTCTTCCAGCGCCTTCTGGGCCTGGCCCGAGGAATAGCCGGGGGCCGGGCCGCCGTTGATCTCGGCCGTGAGCACGCCGTTATAGTGGCTCTCGCGGTCGGGGCCGGTGGCTTCCTTGAAGCTGACGAAGCTGCCCAGCGGGATCATCTGACCATCGGCGTTTCGCGTCTGCAGGCGCAGCATCTGCTCGGGCTGCAGCCGGAAGCTCTGGTCGGCCTGGACATTGACCTCGTAGGTGCGGCCAAAGCGGTTGAAGTCGTTGACGTACAGCGAGCCCAGATAGACCTGCATGGTCTCGAACAGGTCGGTCAGAGACACGCCCGAGGCGCGGGCCTTTTCGCGGTCGATATTGGCCTCGATCTTCGGCACGCTGACCTGATAGGTCGAGAACACCCCGGCCAGGGCCGGATTCTTGCGGGCCTTGTCGATCAGGTTCTGGGTCTGCTTGTTCAGCTCGTCAGGACCCAGGCCCGCCTTGTCGACGATCTGCATGCGGAAGCCGCCGATCGTCCCCAGACCCTGCACCGAAGGCGGCGGGAAGACCGCGATCTGGGCGTCGGGGATGGCGCCGAACCTGGCGTTCAGCTCGCCGACGATGGCGCCCGCCG